>LDZP01000097.1_pt1 | contig 50151 bp, 44 predicted proteins | sample 615351 | NCBI WGS metagenome assembly LDZP01 (sample SAMN03408296, study PRJNA278302) | terrestrial metagenome | isolation source: oil reservoir sample I1 | place: USA: Alaska, North Slope, Ivishak formation | collected 2013
CGTATCCGTCCTATGTTGGTTGTGATCTGGCGAGATCAATCAACAGGATACGCCACCCTCTCTACTGCCCTCCATACACAAGAACTGAGCTTAACTCCCACTCGCTTTCCGGCTCATTTAAACGCATAACGGCATCAATCACCTGCTCTTCCATGTTGTATCGACATTTAAAGCCCAAATGCTTCATTAGCGCCCGCATCGGGTGATTGTCGACCATGATTTTCCCAATCATTTCCAACGTGCCAATATTGGTGCAGTAATCAATCATCTTCTTCATTAGCAGGCTGCCAATACCCAGGCCCTGCAAATCATCGCGAATAATGACCGAGAACTCGGTACGAATATTGTCAGGGTCGTTCCACACCCGCGCCACGCCAAGCATCTCTTTACTGCCGTCTTCGCCTACATATTCGGCGATAAACGCCATTTGGCGATCGTAGTTGATATGCGAGAGATTCGACAAATCCCGCTGGGTTAAGTCGGATTTATTGTGGAAGTAGCGGAAACGAATGCTCTCTTCCGATAGCTGACGATGGAAGATAGTGATCAACGGCGCGTCTTCAGCGCGGATAGGGCGCACTTCTACCTTCCAGCCGTTTTTGAGCGTTACCCATTCTCGCAGCTCTTCAGGGTACGGCATAATGGCAAAGCGAGCGGGCGTGCCTAAATCCATGGCGAAGTCGACAGCGACGATGCCATCGCGATTCAGCAGCAGCGGATTGATTTCTAAGCCACGCAAATCGCCTAAATCAGAGGCCATTTGCGATAGCTTCACCAGCATTTGGCACAGGTGCTTAATATCACGTTCGGGGTCGGCGGAATGCTCGCGAATTAACGAGGCGGCGTGAGTTCTGCCTACCACATCAGCAGCCAGGCTCATATTAAGTGGCGGTAGTGCCACCTGGCGGTCTGCCAACACATTCACTTTATAGCCGCCAATGCCAAAGACAATCAAAGGACCAAACACTGGGTCACGGGTGATGCCCGCGCAAATCTGCATAGAGTGTTTGCCGCGCTGCATTGGCTGCAAACAGTATTCTCGAATCGCATACTCGGGGAATTTTTCAAACACTTTATCGCCCAGCTGGCGAACGCCATCGGCCACTTGCTCTGGCGTTTCCAAATCTTGCAACAGGCCCGCTGAGATTTTATGTGGGTGCCGGCGGTAACGATAAGGCCGGCAGTTGCCTTCATGGACAACTTTTAGCGCTTTACTGCCTGGGATTTCTGCCGCCCGCGCAAGCGCCTCTTCAGGCGATGATAAATAGACGCTGGGCGCTGTAGGAATACCATAGGCCTCCAGCACCTGCGCCGTTTCCGAGTGGGTTAAGGTTTGTCTGCCCTGCTCTTTCGCCTGCTTGATCAGCGTGCGGCACTGGGCACGAATTTCAGGACTGGTTGAGAAAGGTAAGCTGGGTGGAATTTCCTGCAGCAGCGCCTGAACGCGCTGATAAATCACCATATGCATAAACGCCTTAACGGCTTTTTCGGGTGAAATATAAGTAGGAATTCCCGCTATGTTAGAAGCATGGCGCGCGTTCAGGGCTTCTTTTAACCCCATCCAACTGGTTAACAGGTTGCGGCGGAATTTCTTGCGATTGTCGATCAGCGCCTGAGCCGTCACCAGCGATGGTGCCATTCGGGTGGGGGCATGAACCACCAGCACTGCATCCACATTCGGGTCGGCGGTGACGATTTCAAGCGCTTGCACAAACCGCTCGGGTGAAGCGTTACCGCCAAGATCCACCGGGTTTTCGCCCGGTTTGCTCATATCGACCTCACTATGGTGCAGCGCTGCCTGCGTTTCCGCGCTAAATTCAGCTAATTTTCCACCGGCACTAATCAGCTTATCAATTGCCAGCATGGCAGGCCCTAACCCGTTAGACACAATGGCTAAACGGTCGCCTTTCAGCGGCTTCATGCGTGACAGCGTTTCCAGGGCATCGAGGAGTTCATCGGAATCATCGACCCGCACAACGCCTGCCCGGGCAAAGGCGGCATCAAATACTACGTCACGGTTGGCAATGCCTGGGGTGGGTGCCATCCCGGAGATATCTGATTCTGGCGTGCGGCTGCTTTTTATCGCCAATACCAAGCGATTACGCGAGGCATCACGCACTGCGGTCATGAAGTGCTGGGCGTCGTTTATCCGCTCCAGGTGCAGCAAAATGGCCTGAGCCGGCGAAAACTGATTAACGTAATCAATCAAATCCGGTAACAACACATCGACACTATCACCCACGGTGATGAGGTGCGAAAAGCCAACGTCGCGCCCCGCCGCCCAGTCAATCATGGCATTGGCGAGCATCCCCGACTGCCCGAGGTAGGCAACGCGACCCGCTTTTACCGGCTGGCTGGCATAGGAAGCATTGAGTTTTTTTCCTGGCACAATCAGGCCCATACACTCTGGGCCCAGCACACGAATCCCGGATACCCGCGCTGCACTCAACATGCGTTCACGGATCGAGCCTTTGTTGCCTTTATCGCGGTCTAGGTAGGCACCACCGGAAAGTACCAGTGCCGCTTTGACGCCGTACTCCCCCAGTTTTTTGATTAAACTGGGCACACCCTCTATAGGTGAACATACCACGGCTAAATCAGGCACTTCCGGCAGTTCGCTAACGCGACTAACGCACGGTACGCCAAATACGTCTGAGTAACCTTTGAGATTGACCGCCCAGAGAGGGCCCTTGAAGCCAGCCTCCTGGATATTTCTTAGCACAAGGCCGCCCAACGAGGCCGGCTTTTCAGAGGCACCAAACACCGCTAGCGTGCGAGGTTCAAAAAAATGGTGAAGAAAGCGCGTACTCACAAATGAGTCTCCCCTGACATTGATAGCGGCTGTACGACTTATTGACACTGTCGTACAAGGCTTGGAAACGATTAAGGTGACACCAACAACATTGGAGCGTTTGAATGATTACCGCCTACCTTACTCACCCAGACTGCTCATTGCACCATATGGGGCCCGAGCACCCGGAAAACCCTCAGCGTCTGGAGGCCATTCGTGCGCGCCTATCGCTTGCTGGTCTATTACAACAAACCATGCAGGCCGATGCCAAAGAAGCTGATGAAGATGCATTAGCTAGAGTACACCCCTTACGCCATTTGCGCGCCCTGGAAAAGTGCCTGCCCACAGAAGGCATTGTAACGCTAGACAGCGACACCATGATGAACCCTGACAGCCTGCAAGCCGCCCGGGTTGCCGCTGGAGCGGTGATTCGTGGGGTAGATCAAGTCTTTAAGCGCCAAGCGGACAACGTCTTTTGTGCGGTTAGGCCACCAGGCCACCATGCGGAAGCCAGTGATGCCATGGGGTTTTGTTTTTATAATAATGTCGCCGTTGGTGCTGCCCATGCCCGCGCCAAATATGGCGCTAAGCGCATCGCGATACTGGATTTCGATGTGCACCAGTGCAATGGCACTATCGATATCTTCAAAAACGATCCCGAAGTGCTGATCTGTACCAGCTTTCAGTACCCTTTTTACCCATGGCGCTACCTGCGTAGCGAGTGGCAAAACGTGGTGAATACGCCGCTTGAAGTAGGTACCGATGGGCCTGAATTCCGGCGCATTATTGAAAACCACTGGCTTCCCGCGCTGCACGCTTTCAAGCCTGATTTAGTGATGCTATCTGCCGGTTTTGATGCACACCGTGAAGACCCGATGGGTGATGTCTGCCTGGAAGATGAAGACTTCTATTGGATTACCCATATGGCTATGGAAATTGCCACCCTTTATGCGGATAACCGTGTTGTGTCAGTGCTGGAAGGCGGCTATAACCCGAAATCCCTGGCAAGTGGCGTTGAAGCGCACCTGAAAGCGCTTTTGGGGCTGCCTTTTGCTGAAGTGCCTTAGGGCACAGGCATAACGTCACCTGTACCATGGCCTGCCCGGCGGTGAAAAGTTGAGCTGTGCTATCATGGGCGCTTTAAGATGCCTCAAGCCAATGTTAATGCAGCCCAATGTGACGATTTATGACCGCTACTTCTGAAGAGCATGCCGCGCTGCGTATCGCATCGGGAAGCAAACCGTTTGTTGAGCCGTTGCGCCTGGGTGAACGGCTCAAGCAAATTCGCCTCGCCAATCAGTGGACCTTGGAAGACGTTAGCCAACGCACGGGGCTGGCGCGCTCAACGCTATCCAAAATTGAGAATAACCAAGTGTCACCGACGTTCAGCGTGGTGCAGAAACTCATTGCCGGGCTCAACATCGACCTTCCTCAGCTGCTTACGCCTCCTAAGCGGGAACGCTACACCATGGGCAGGCGCGACTTAACCCGTAAAGGCAAAGGCCAGTTGCACCCTACTCCCACTTATGAGCATGAGCTGCTTGGGCATCAGTTAGCCCAAAAGCGCATGATTCCCTTTAAAACTATCGTGAAAGCGCGCAGTTTTGATGAGTATCACCAGTGGGTACGCCATGATGGGGAAGAGTTTTTAATGGTGTTGCATGGGGATATTATGCTCTACACCGAGTTCTACGCGCCGCTGGTTCTGGCTGAGGGCGACAGCATCTATTTCGATAGCGATATGGGCCACGCGTTGGTATCCACCAGTGTTGACGATGCTGTTGTGCTGTCAGTATGCACCCGCGGCGACGAGATATAGGCTAACTCAAAGCATATAGAGTTAACGCTAGCCCACCTTCATAAGCCGTTTTCATAAACCGTTTTTATAAACAGTTAGTAGGCTTGGGCAAACCCGCCAGGCGAGCAATGCGCTTGGCGGGGCTGCCAGGAAACAGCTGCATCAGATAGATAGAGCGACCTTTCTCTTCACCAAGCGCGTTTTTAGTCGCTTTAACGAGTGGCCGCATCGCCGGTGCCATTTCGTAGCGCTGATAAAATGCCCGAACTACCTCAATAATCTCCCAATGCTCAGGTGTTAAAGAGAGACCTTCTTCCTCTGCCATTAAAGCAGCGACAGACGGATTCCATTCAGCTTGATTAACTAGATAGCCTTCAGGATCTAGTTGAATTGTTTTTTGCACATCAAGATAACGGTATAACGTTTGATCCTGCATATTAATACCAGGTCACTGATTGTTCAAACTGCTCGGTAAGCGCCACAAAGCCATCCATTCCCACAGCAGGTAAGTCATTTTCAGCCGCAATGCGGGCTAGCCCGCGCGCAGCAAGATCTTCTGACAGCAGAAAAATACGCGATGGGTACTGCTGCCAAACCGCCCAATCGGGTTCAAGCGCAGCACTAACCGCCTCTTCAATCAATAGCACGGAGTCTTGCTCGCCTATCGCCTGCTGCATTTGATCAGCAGCGCTGCTACGGGGCGCTTTAGTGAGGATGTGTAGAATTGCGGTGGTATTCAACCTAGTCGCCCCCTTTTAGAAATTCAGTATTTGGGCATGCTGCTGAAATAACGACGGGAGATCTTCAGAGGCTACCAGCGTGATGCCTTCTACCAATTGATCCGGCGAAATATGCATCGCCTGGAGTGTTTCTTCCGGCACCATCAGCTTGTCAATATCGTACATTTCCAACATATCAATGGTAGGTAACGTGGCTTTTTGGCCAGGCGCTCCGCTGCCCTGCTCTTTTAGCAGTGCCATTACGCCCTGCCCCATAAACAGTAAATGCACCGGTTTGCCAAAAGCAGCAGCCACCAAGGCAGCATCTAACCCCTCACGCAATACGTTAGAGCTGTGTGGCGCGTGGCGAATGACTACCAGCAAAGCATCAGATGCTGACATCGGCACTCCCATTAAGCACTCTCCCTACTAAGAAAAGGTAATAAAGCGATCAGAGCGCTGCTGTAATTCATGCAACTGGCCAAGCCCGGTTAACTCAAACGGAGGCGCTACATTAAAGGCCTGCTTGCCGTGGCGCTGCGCTTCTGCTTCGCTCAGCAACCCACGGCGAAGTGCCGCAGCAATACATACATCCAAAGGCACGTCATGCTGCTGGTGTAGCGCAACCCACGCGTGGTAGAGATTAAGCTCATCTTGCGGAGGTACCATCAGCGACGAGGCATTATGAACCCCGTCATGATAGAAAAAAACACCTGATAAAGAGTGCCCACGAGCAATAATAGTATGCGCAAAACGCAGTGCAGAATGCGGGGAAACACTGCTATAGGGAGCGCCCATCACCAATAAACCGTACTGCATTTGCTGATACCTGTTTGCTAAATGCCGTATAACGAAAACCAGGCCCTGAAGTAGGGCCTGGCATATCATCTAGCGCTGTCTGAGTTTAGTCGTTGCTCATGATGCCTAAAATCGACAGTAGGCTCACAAACAGGTTGTAGATGGAGACATACAGGGTAACGGTGGCGAGAATGTAGTTAGTCTCACCGGCGCGGTGAATGATTTCACTGGTTTGATACAAAATGGCTGCCGAAGCAAACAACACAAAACCCGCAGAGACCATCAGTGAAAGCGCAGGAATATTAAAGATAAACCCAGCAATCATCGCCAAAATCAACACGATGGCACCCGCCATCAGGAAGTTGCCTAAGAAGCTAAAGTCTTTCTTAGTGGTTAGCGCAACCGCTGACAAACCAACGAATGTTAGCCCTGTCATCGCCAATGCGTTCATGATCAACGCACCGCCATTAGGCAGCGTGAGATAAGCTGACAGAATCGGCCCCAGCGTGAAGCCCATAAAGCCAGTGAAAGCAAAGGTTGCCAGCAAGCCTGCTGCGGAGTTAGCCGTTTTGTGAACGAGGAACATCAAGCCGTAAGCACCAATAAAGAACACGAAGATGTTCATTTGCTGAATGCCTAGCGCAACGGCTGCGCCTGCCATGACCGCTGAAAACAGCAGCGTCATTGCCAGCAGCGCGTAGGTGTTACGCAATACCTTGTTAGTGCTGACACTATTGGCAACGTCACCCGAATGGGGACGTGCAATGCGTGAATCGTTATAAGCCATGTATTAATGCTCCCTAATAGTAATTCTAACAGCAGACAAGAATGCCGTTACTAAGTTCCAGACGCAAGGTGCCAGAAGCGATCCTTTGCCTTTCACGCAAATGGTTTTTCAACGCAAATAGTTATGCAATGTTTCATCCGCTTAGCAAGAATTGGCTATGCTTACTGAACACTCACGTTTGGAAACCCTAATGATGAAAACAATGCTGTTACCTGCCAGCACACTAACACTATTTACGCTGGCACTACCCACTTTTGCATTCACCCCGGTAGGAAATGACGTGGCGTACACGGTGAATGACGAAGCTTTTCAAGGTTATTTTGTCTCAGGTGGTGAAAACGCGCAAGGCAGCGTGCTTATTATCCATGACTGGGACGGCTTGGATGATTACGAGCGCCAGCGCGCTGATATGCTGGCCAGTGAAGGCTACGATGTCTTCGCCGTTGATCTATTCGGTGAAGGCAATCGCCCCCAAGAGCTCGACGATAAACGTGCTGCCACTAACCGTCTTTACGAAGACAGAGAGCGTATGCGCACCCTAACTCTGGGTGGATTAGCCCAAGCACGGGAACAAGGTGCGGCTGAACAAACCGTGATCATGGGGTACTGTTTTGGCGGCTCGGTGGCACTCGAAATAGCCCGTTCAGGTGAAGCAGAGGGTATTGCGGCGTACACCAGTTTTCATGGCGGTTTAACCACTCCCGAGGGTCAGGCTTATGCAAGTAATACAGCGCCTATTTTTATTGCCCACGGCGGTGCTGATACCGCCGTTAGCTTAGAAGATGTCGCCACGCTGGCAGACGAGTTAGAAACCGCTGAGATTACCTATGAGGTAGGCATTTATTCGGGCGCGCCACACGCTTTTAGCGTTTTTGGCAGCGATGCGTATCATGAACGAGCCGACCAACGTTCATGGGCTGCGTTTACCGATTGGCTAGAGGAAATGCTTTAACGAGGAAATGCTTTAAAAAAGTAAGCCACTTGCGGCGCGGTAATGCGTCGCAAATGGCTTTGGTAGAAATGCTTTTAACAAACGACTATTGGCTTAGCTTTGCAGTTCTTCATCATCTTTTTCATTTTTATTTGAAACAATGGGCGCTGCCGCGGTGTGACGAGCGTCTTGAGAGGGATTATAGAGACGAGCATCAATCACATGCAGTACCGCCAATTGCGCAAATAACACCGCAAAACAGACGATTAAACCTTTCAACATGGTGGTATATCCAGGAGGATGGGAGTTCCAACGAATAGTAGCCGAAAGCCACCTAAACACAACCTATTTCACACTGGCAGCGCTCGTTGAGAAGGCACGCCTTCTGGCAAGGTGAATCCGCTGACGGCTCTCATCATGGTATCAGCCGTTACAGAAAGCTGATTCGACATGCTCTGGGCTTCATCTACCGCTTGGCGAGCCATTTCCAGCGCGTTGTGGATCTCATTCACGCTCTGCTCAAGCTCCTCAACCCCTAAATGCTGCTGCTGCACTGCGTTATCCATATTCGTTAAACGCTCAGCGACCTGCACAAAGCTGGTCACCAGCGATTGAGTGGTTTCCGCGACAGTTGTGGTTTGCGCCACCCCTTCCAGCACTAACTCCGTCGTTTTATCGATCGTTTCGCGGATGCGCATCGCGGTATGTTGGGTATTGCTGGCTAATTTACGCACCTCATTGGCGACAACAGCAAAACCAAGGCCGTGCGTACCGGCTCTGGCCGCCTCAACAGACGCATTCAGAGCCAACAGATTCGTTTGAAAGGTAATGTTATCAATTTCACTCAGCATAATGCCGATGTTACTCGCATTCTGGTTAAGCGCGTGCATCATCTCGCGCATTGTTTCGACTTGTTCCCCATTTTTGCGCGCGACTTGCTCTGCATACGCGGCTAATTCACGAACACTTTGTGACTCTTTAGCGGTTTCTCGGGTAGTCGCGGCAAGTTCAGTGGTGCTGGCAGAGATACGCTCTGTTTGGCTGCTATTGCGCGCCGTTTGTTTATACAACTCCTGCTGAGCGTTAAACAGCTGCTGGCTATAGTCAGATACTTGGCTGGCCGCATTTTGTGTTTCGCGCAAACTATCGGCGACCTGGTCACGCATCTTGACCACCGCCGCAACCGCTGGCAATTGCTGCTGCTCTTCAGCGAAGTGCATAGCCAAATTACCGCCACCCGCTGAATAGGCAAATTGACTCACAAGCTGTCCTTCACTCACCATGCTACCCAGCACTTTGGCTAGATAGCCAAGAATGATCACTTGCACGACAACCGCGCCACCATGCATCAGCAAACAGGCGATTAACTCTGAGGCGCCATGACGTTCGCCATGGCCACCACCTACCATGCCACTATAAAGTTGCGCGGCACCTTGATATTGGAGCCAGGTAAACAGCACATGGTGCAAGGCGATAACTAAACCGCCAAAGGCAATAACCCGCCAATCGCTATATAGAATCAGTACAGAAAGCAGAATAAAAATGCTGAAATGAGCCTCAATTAGCCCTCCGCATTGCTCAATCAACACGGCAGACCAACTCATCATCACCGCAGCCTTCACAAAACCGTTGACGATATGGCCTGGAAAGCGGTACTGAGTGGCCAACATGAGCAGCAAGGTCATCAGGCCGTTCAGCATGGCTAGCCACAGTGTTTGCGTGAACAGACCTACCAACAAACTCAATAGGATAATGAGCCCTAGCGGGAACCACATAATCCTATCCGCACGGGAAATGTGGTCAGAGAGTGACGCAGTGGACATGGTGTGAATTCCTGGCACGGTGGTATTTCGCCGAGAGAAAAAGAGGGCTTTTTCTGTTCATTTTTCTATTAAAATAGCTATACACACTAAAAAACTATACAAAAATTGTATTAAGATTCTGTTAACTTGTAAATATGGATTGATAAACGCTAACTTAACGGCACAGAAAGCATGGCCCCACGTCAGTAGCCGTGGGAACGAGCACAGTCAAAAGAGAAGAGAAGAGAAGAGAAGAGAAGAGAAGAGAAGAGAAGAGAAGAGAAATTTGGCGCCCAACAGGCCCATCACCCAACAGCTGAGCGATGCCTTTTGACCTGATACATCTGCCCATCTGCATGGTTCAACAGGGTGTCGGCATCTTCCCCATCAACAGGATAACAAGCCACACCGATGCTGCATGAAGGCATGCTGAGTTCGCCAAATTCATCACCAAGCGGCTCGTTCATGACCGTGAGGATCTGGTCTACCTTTGCCGCAACAGCCTCTATCGACTGTATTTCCGTCAACAGAACCGTAAACTCGTCGCCCCCCATGCGCGCTACCGTGTCTGTCTCACGTATACAGCTTTCTAGCCGTTGCGCCACCGTACAAAGCACTTGGTCTCCCACCGCATGACCATACGTGTCATTAATCATTTTAAAATCATTAACATCCAAAAATAGCAGCGCTAGGCTGCTTTGGTGGCGACGGGCAGTTTTCAACGCTGAGACTAATCGATCATAGAATAGCGAACGGTTAGCCAACTTTGTCAGCGGGTCATGATGGGCTAAGAAGCGTAGCTCTGCCTCAGCCTGCATAAGCGCAGTCACGTCTCGCGCCACGCCTATCCGCACACTGTCTTCCTCGCACCAACGAGCAGACCAAAGAATGTTCACGATACTGCCATCGCTGCGAAGGTAGCGGTTGCGAAAATCGACGTGGGGCTGGCCATTCATTACACGGCAAATGGAGTCACGCGTGGCCGCTAAGTCATCAGGGTGCATATAGTCGGTAATCAAGTTGCCAATTAACTCGTCGGCACGGTAACCGAGCAGTAATTCACACGCATCACTGACAAACACGATCTGGTCATGCTGATCGACCACAAAGACAGTATCTAACATCAGATTGATCAGCTTGGGATAGAGCGCAGGAAGGTCAACGGGCATAGATATGAGTCATCCGTTTAACAACGTTCGATAGTAGCCGTGCATAAACGCCAATGACTACAGGCGCCGCCGTTTAGCAGGACAATTCCTTACTGAATTCAGCTTAGCACAGGATACTAACGCAGCCTGAGGCTCATAAGCCTTATTTTTTAACGCTCTATCGCTACGGATCAACGCTTGTCAGCTTGCTATTTACTCCTACGCAAGGCTCCAGAAGCTTGCTATGTGGCGGGTCGAAGAAATGCCCACGTCCAGCATGTACTTGTCTTCTTCCCCAAGCCCATCGTCACCACCGACCATGATCGGCGTGCCGTGACCCATTCCCTCGATGATGTACTCCTCAATCACTTCCTGCCCGCCCGCGTTGCACCAGACCTGCCGGGGAAAACCATCGACCTCTTCCTCTCGTGTCGGTGGCCCTTCAACGCAGTGAATTTTCTGCCACTGCCGGACGATTGAATCAGCATTCGAATTATCGACGGTCGAATCACTGCCGCCATGCCAAACCGAGATTGTTGGCCAAGGGCCGTCAAAGGTTGAGGCATCGCGCACAAGCGCGTCGAGCTTATGATCAGACGGTCCGCCAAACCCCTTCATGCGAACCATTGCCTCCATCATGTTGCCAGCGCTTCGGTAAGGTAGCCCGGCGATGATAGCGCCACCCGCGAAGACCTCTGGATAGGTCGCCAGCATTACAGATGCCATGGCGCCCCCCGAAGACAACCCCGTGATGAAGACGCGCGAAGGGTCAATAGCGTGATCATCAACGACCTGCTCGATCATATGACGAATAGAAAGGGGTTCACCACCGCCGCGACGAGTATCACCAGATTTGAACCAGTTGAAGCTGCTAAGGGGGTTGTTGGTTTTTCTTTGCTCCGGATATAGAAGCGCTATCCCGCATTCGTCAGCGAGCTCAGACCAGCCTGATCCGCGATTATAGCTCTCAGCTGACTGGGTGCTACCGTGCAGCACGACGACGAGCGGCCCTTTCTTCGGGAAGTTTTTCGGAATATAGATTTCCGCATGCAGAGCCCCAGGATCAGTCCCGAATTTCTTCAACACGGTCAAGCGATTGTGGTTATCTGAAGATGTCGGCATATGGCCCTCCTTTGCCAGTTTAGTATGGCGTATCAACCTCCCGCAGAGGCGGAAGGAAGAAGTGGATGCCATCAAACCATTGAATTGCTATCAGTTGGATCGCTATAAGAAAGGAGCGCTGCATCCTCTGCAACGCATAGCGCAACATCCTTGTTTAGGCATTTCCTTTGCCACGCTCATCGTTAGAATGACCCTTAAAGCACGCACTCACTGTGCGCTTACGAACATAGCGCTGTGAAATCATCAAAAGAGCACAGGTTAGGTACTGCTTATCTACAGCGCGCCTGCACCAAGCTTGAGTACGAGTCAGCCAAACGGCAGGCAACAAAAAAGCCCCTGACGAATCAGGGGCTTTAGTATCAAGGTGGCGGAGGGACAGGGATTCGAACCCTGGGTAGGTTATTCACCTACGCCGGTTTTCAAGACCGGTGCATTCAACCGCTCTGCCATCCCTCCGGCTTACGGGTGCATATACTAACAGCATTTCCTTGGAAGTCAACGCCTTTTAGTACAAACGTAGGCCAACGCGGGTTATGTTCCCGCCTTCCATATCGCTAACCACCCAATGAATGCCATGCCAGTCCACGTCATCCCCAATAACCGGGTGGCCGCCCACACGCAGGGCAATAAACTCGGCCAGGGTCATGTTCTGCTCACCAGGGCTTAACGTTAAACCATACGCTTGGGCAACGTCTTGCATCTGTGCGCTACCATCTAACGTGAAGGTACCAAAGAATGCGCGCTCTTGCTTGAGCTTAGCATCACCATTGAACAGTCGATTAAGCGCGCTCAAATCCTCTGAGCGGCCGATCACGCAGATGACATCGCCCAGCTTCAACCGCGTACTGCCTTTGGGGTGCAGCATGGCGTGATTGCGAAACAGCGCTGAAATCAGCGCCCCAGAGGGAAAACGCAGTAGGCGGATGGGCACATCTTCTAAATCCTGGTTCTCCACTCCATACACAAACAGTTCAAAGTCGTTTTCCGGCAAGATACCCAGCGGGCCACGTCGGTTAGGCACGGTACCGACCGGCACTTCTACCTTTAACCATCGGGCCATTAGCGTAAGCGAGCCACCCTGAATCAGCAGCGACATCAACACCACGGCAAAGGCAACATTAAAGTAGAGAGAGGCGTTCTCGACCCCGCCAATCACGGGGAAAATAGCCAGCACAATGGGCACCGCCCCTCGCAAGCCTACCCAGGAAATAAAGAAGATTTCTCGCCAACGAAACTTAAAAAATGGCTTAATCGCGATCAGTACGGCAAGAGGGCGAGCAATAAAGATAAGTGCCAACGCGACCAGCCCCGCAGGCAGTGCGACATCCCACAGCTCACTGGGCGTTACCAGCAGGCCAAGCACTAGGAATAGGCCGATCTGGCTTAGCCAGGCCAAACCATCGTGCACAGGTAGAATAAAGTTGAGGTGGCGCCCTGGCTGATTACCAATCATCAAGCCTGCAAGGTAGATCGCCAAAAATCCGCTGCCGCCGAGCACACTGGTTAAGCCAAAAACGCTGAACCCCAGCGCTAACGCCAGCATGGCATAAAGGCCAGGCGCTAAATCCAGCCAACGCAATAGCTTGGCACTTAGCCAGCCACCACCGATACCAATGATCAAGCCAATACCAAACTGCGAAATGAAAAACAGCAGCGTCTCGGTAAGACCGCCGATATCACCCACTAACAGCTCGACCAGCATCAAGGTCAGGAAGATAGCCATCGGGTCGTTGGTGCCGGACTCAATTTCAAGCGTAGCGCCTACCCGCTCGTTGAGGTTGACACCTCGCCCACTGAGCATAGAGAAAACGGCAGCCGCATCAGTGGAGCCTACGATGGCACCTACCAACAGGCCCTGCACTATCGTTAAATCAAATATCCACATGGCAATTAAGCCAACGATAGCGCTGGTAATAAAAACGCCAAAGGTAGCTAGGGAGAGCGCAGGTTTAAAACCAACCCGGAAGGTTTTGAGACGGGTTCGCAAACCGCCATCCAACAAAATCATGGCCAGTGCTAGGTGGCCAATGGCAAATGCCATGGAGTAGTCATCAAATACAACGCCTAATACGCCCTCTTCGCCTGCCAACATACCCAGCCCGAGAAATATTAGCAGTAGCGGCACGCCCATCATTGATGACAAACGGCTGCCTAGTATGCTCAGCGCCATCAAGGAGCCGCCTACCAAAAAGAACATATAAATTGCGTCCATGACTCTCCATCTCTATATCAATACAGCGCTATTATTACATGAAACCGTTGAATTTACTGTGTCTTCACAGCGCGAGTGTGTGTGTAAAAGACTGGTCAGGTGCTTTATCAGACGGATACACTTTGCCATTAGAACACTTGGAGTTACTGACTATGTTGCCCTGCCGGTTACGCTATTGGCGCTCTATTTTTTTCAGTTTCATCGTTACCTTACTGATGTTTAATTCCACGAGTTACGCCAATGAAGAAGGCGATGAAAGCCCTCAAGACAGCATTCAGGTAACTGCCCCGCTCACGTTGGAAAGCGAGGTTATTGTACCTGACACGCTATGGCGCACTGCTGACAGTGAAGACGGTATTGATGAAGATAGTATTGGTGAAGAACATGTTGGTGAAGAAAATGCTAATAAAGAGGATGCAGAAGCGCCCACCATGGCACTAACGCCGGCTCCACCGCTGGAGCCGCCGCCGTCTAAAAACATCACCTTGATGTTAGATTGGTACCTTAGCCCTCAGCATGCGGCACTGATCATTGCTCAACAGCGCGGTTACTATGCGGCTCAAGGGCTTGTGGTGGATATCCAATCACCCGCAGACCCTTCGATTGCCATCAAACTGTTATCGGCTGGGGAAGTAGATTTAGCATTAACGCGCCAGCCTCTTTTGCATTTGCACGCCCATGATGGTGCCCCTATCACGCGTATCGCGACGCTTATCGAAACCTCGCTAACCGCGGTCATCATTGCGGGCGAAGAGCAGGTTGGAAATGATAAAGCGTTAGCCGAGTTACATTATGGCTATACCACCCGCGAAGGCCTTGAACTGAGCATACCGCGCTTACTACCTCGCTCTGTGCGACAAATGGATGATTTTTTACCGCCAGAGAACTTGAACTTCGACCCGGCGCGGGCATTAAGGGAAAAGCAAGCGGACGCAATTGCCGACGGTTTTTTTCACTACCTGCCCCCGCAATTAGCGACCGAAGGGATAACCACGCACCTCATACGCTTTGAAGCGCTGGATATCCCTCGCCTTGATGGCTTAATAGTGCTGGCCAATAGCGATTCCCTTACCCGAAGGGCGGACACCTGGTCGCGATTCACCCTGGCGCTTGAAGAGGCCAGCCACTGGATAATTGACCACCCGGATGCCGCCTGGGCGCTGTTAATTGCCACCCACCCCGTTCTCGACAACGACATTAACGCCGCAGCCTGGGAAGACATCTTACGCCGCATGGCACTCAGTCCTGCCGCACTAGATAGCCGGCGCTACTCAGCGTTTGAAGCATACCTGCAGAAAAGGGGAATTATCGATAACACGCTGCCTGTGTCACGCTTAGCCGTCGACCCCCACGCGCTTTAATTCTCTATAACATAAAACCATGGAGCCTACGGCGCTTTATGAGCGACACCGCCTTAATCTTTATTGATGTAGAGACCACGGGCACACGCGCCACACGTGACCGGATTACCGAAATAGCCGCCCTTAAGGTGGTCAACGGTGAGATTATTGACCGCTGGTCGAGCTTGATTTACCCCGAGTGCAAGGTGCCCGCGCAAATCAGCCAGCTCACCGGCATACGCGATGACATGTTGAGCGACGCGCCGCGGTTTGGGCACATAGCCGAATCACTTCGTGAGTGGCTGGGTGATGGCCATTTAGTCGCGCACAACGCACGTTTTGACTACAGCTTTTTACGTAATGAATTCAAACGTGCCGGAAAGGATTACCGCGCCGCCATAATATGCACGCTGCGCCTATCGCGCCGATTGGCTCCTCAAGAACGGCATCACAACCTTCAAGCATTGCTCAGTCGTTACGGTATCAGCGCCATTCGCCATCACCGTGCCGGTGATGATGTTGATGCGCTCTGGTCACTTTGGCAGGCATGGCAGGCAGAACACAGCAGCGAGACATGGCGCACCCTACTGAGCGAAGAACAGCGCCACCGCACGCTGCCGGCTCATCTGGATAGCGCCCAGTTAGAAGGCTTACCCGCCTCTCCAGGCGTTTATTTGTTTTATGGACATAACCGATTGCCACTTTATGTGGGCAAAAGTATTAATCTGCGCAGCCGAGTGCTAGGCCACTTTCAGCGCGACCACCAAGACGACAAAGAGATGCGGCTTGCTCAGCAGGTACAGCATATTGAGTGGGAAGAGACCGCCGGTGACCTAGGCGCTCAACTGCGTGAAGCGCAGCTGGTCAAAACATTAATGCCGATCATGAACCGGCAGTTGCGGCGGCAGGGTAAATTAACCACTTGGTGCTGGCCAAAGGGTGCCAATGCGCCTGAACTGCTCAGCGGCAACGCCCTTAGCCAGCCGCAGCACGGCACGCTGTATGGTTTATTCCGCAATGCCCGCGAGGCCAAGAACGCGCTACGCAGCATTACTGAAGAACAGCAGCTTTGCCCACGGGTGCTGGGGCTTGAGAAAGGCAAGGGGCGCTGTTTTGCCAATCAGTTGGGCAAATGCCGTGGCGCGTGTAACGGGCAAGAGCCACTAACGGCGCATACACAGCGTGCCCAAGCGGCCTTACAGCAGTTACAGGTAAACGCGTGGCCGTGGCCGGGCAGTATTGCCATTGAAGAACGCCCCGCTGGCAGTGCAACACCAGCGTGGCATGTGGTTCGGCAATGGTGCTATTTGGGCAGTGCAGCAAGCTTTGAGCAAGCCCTAAAGCTTGCCGATACGCCCTCTCACTTTGATGTTGATAGCTACCGAATCCTGAATCGCTTCTTGCGTTACCCTGAGCAGCATGGGCTAAGCGTTACGCCGCTCACCTAGCGTTCATGGCTGCTTATTGCGCGCTGACAAAGACATCAACGGCCTGCTGGAAGGCTTCTGGTTGGTCGGCATGCAGCCAGTGGCCAGCGTTCTTGAGAGTGACCACGCGCGCACGCGGCATCACTTCCCGTAAGGCGGGCAGCATGTCATCCGCCACATAGTGCGATTCACTACCCCTTAGCACCAGCGCTGGGCCCTCATAGGGCTGTTCGCCATCCGGCACGCCGATGATGTCGTTATAGCCACGTTTTATCTGATCCAGTCCTATACGCAGCGCCATTACGTTATCGTCGTTGCGCACTAGGTTGGTAGCTAAGAATAGCCGCGTGGGGCGTGAATCTACATGCTGGGCAATCAAATCATCAGCTTCACGGCGGTTTTTGGGCTGCCCTTCCCGCACGTTGTCCAGCGCGGCAAAAACGTCATCATGGCCATGCTGGTAAGCCACCGGTGCTATATCAGCAACAATCAAAGAGGCAACCCGCTCAGGCGCCAGGCACGCCAAACTTATCGCGACTTTGCCGCCCATGGAGTGGCCCAGCACATGGGCGCGCTGAATCGATAACTTATCGAGCAACGCTAGAACATCAGCCGCCATCGTTGCGTATTGCATTCCCTCGGCGTGGGGCGAACGGCCATGGTTACGCAAATCCAGTGCAATCACTCGACGTGAACGCTGCCACACTTTTAGATGGGAACGCCAGTTATCGGCACTGCCCAGCAAGCCATGAATCACCACCAGTGGGGTTGTGTCCTCTGCAGCATGGTCGGCAGGCATATCGATAAAATGAAGATCAACGGTGGCAACGTCAGTCATGCTAGCTCCTAAGTGGTGTTGGCGGTTAGCTTGGCGATTAGGCAGTGCGCGGTGCGGCATCTATCTGGCCTGTCCAAACCACCAAACGGCGTGTTAGCCAAGCAAGTAGCAAACCATACAAGGGCAGGAAGAAGAGTAGGCTAATGGCTAATTTAATCACATAGTCGACAGCCGCAATTTCCACCCAGTTAGCCGCCATAAAGGCGTCTGTGCTGTTATAAAACGCCGCAGAGAAGAAGGCGAAGGTATCGGCCAGGTTGCCAAGTACCGTCGAGCACACCGGCGCAACCCACCACGCCCACTGGCGTAAGCGGTCAAACACCTGCACATCAAGCAGCTGCCCTATGACATAGGCTAAGAAGCTTGCCAGAGCAATACGCGCCACAAACACATTCCACTCAGCAAGTGCTTCAACCCCGGCAAAACCGCCACGGGGAAACACTACCGAGACCACGTAAGACACCACCAACGCGGGAAACATAACGCGAAGTATGATGGTTCGGGCAGGCCCTTTACCAAACAAGCGCACGGTTAAATCGGTCGCTAAGAAAATAAACGGAAAGCTGAACGCTCCCCAGGTAGTATGAAAACCAAACAGGGTGAAAGGCAGTTGAACAAGATAATTACTGGCGGCAATAATGCCGATATGAAACGCCACCATTACCGCTAGGCAGCGGCGGTGTTGGGTATTGCTTAGTGCAAACATGCGGGTAGTCCTTTTTTTGGCAATAAGAGGGGTTAGGGAACCCTCATGAACGTTGGCACGCGGCATATAGCACTGCGCGCCACTCGGGAGCCGTATTATACGGCTTCTGCTAAACAATGAAACCTGGCCAATAAAACCTAGCCATTAAAACCCGAAGAACAAAAGGCAGGAAGGAAAGGTGGGAATAAAAGGTAGGAATAAAAAGCAGACAGACACAACAAAAGCATAAAACGAATAAAAGCCGCCCTTTTAACGCAGGGCGGCTTAACATCAATCGATCGATCAATCGTCAAGCGGCTTCGCTTTATCAGCAGTACCTACCGAACGCTCACGCATCGCAGCATGCACATCGGCAAGGCTAGTAGGGTCATCAATGGTAGAAGGAATACCAAACTCTTGGCCGTCTGCAATGTTACGCAAAAGCTTGCGCAAGATCTTACCTGAGCGGGTTTTCGGCAGCCGATCGACTACTAACACCTGCTTGAAACACGCAATTGGCCCTATATGCTCGCGAACGCGGGCAATCAGTTCCGCTTCCAAGGTTGCTTCATCCCCCGTGTAACCATCTTTGGGAATGACGAGACCAATAGGCATTTGCCCTTTTAAATCATCATGAATACCAATGACCGCACATTCGGCAACCGCCGGATGCGCGCCAACCACTTCCTCCATCTCACCGGTAGAAAGGCGATGGCCTGCCACGTTAATCACATCGTCGGTGCGGCCCATGATAAACAGATAACCTTGCTCATCAAAATAGCCACCATCGCCGGTTAAGTAATAGCCGGGGAAGGCTGCCATATAGGCAGAATGAAAGCGCTGTGGGTCTCCCCATACGCCCGTTAAACAGCCAGGCGGCATGGGCTGTTTGATCACTACGCTACCCTGCTCCATTGGCTGGGCCTGCTCGCCTTCACGGTTGAGCACCTGCACGTTAAACCCAGGCACCGGATACGTCGCAGAACCGGCCTTGGTTGGCGTGGCTTCAATACCGGGCAAGTTCGCTGCAATAGGCCAGCCGGTTTCAGTTTGCCACCAATGGTCAATCACCGGCACGTCTAAAAGGTCGTCCAGCCAGTGGAACGTGGGTGGGTCGAGCCGCTCACCGGCAACATAAAGGTGCTTAAGGCTGCTGATATCGTAGTTGTTTAGCAGTTCAGCATCGGGGTCTTCTTTTTTAATTGCCCTGAATGCCGTGGGTGCCGTGAAGAAGCTCTTCACCTGGTACTCTTCAATCAAGCGCCAGAAGCTACCGGCATCAGGGGTTTTAACTGGCTTCCCTTCGTAAACCACGGTCGTGCAACCTACCAGCAGGGGGGCGTAAACAATATAAGAGTGGCCAACTACCCAGCCCACATCTGAGGCGGTAAACATCACCTCGCCTGGCTCCATGTCATAAATTGCCTGCATCGAATAGGCCAAGGCGACCGCATAACCGCCGGTGTCGCGCATCACGCCTTTAGGTTTGCCGGTGGTGCCTGAGGTATACAGGATATAAAGCGGGTCGGTGCCTTTAACCGGAACGCAATCGGCAAAGGGTGCTGTTGCTACTAGCTGTTCCCAGTCGTGATCATTCGCGCCTTCGCTCGTGTTTAACTCAGCCTGATGCGCTTCGCGCTGAAATACCACACAGGCATCCGGCTTATGGGCGCTTAACGCAATGGCTTGGTCAACCATCGGTTTGTAGGGCAATACCTTGCCCAGCTCAATACCACAAGAAGCAGCCACTACCACTTTAGGCTCGGCATCTTCAATACGTGCCGCAAGCTCATGCGGGGCAAAGCCCCCAAACACCACCGAGTGAATAGCCCCCAGCCGCGCACAGGCATACATGGCGATTAGCGCTTCGGGGATCATCGGCATATAAATCACCACGCGATCGCCCTTCTCAACGCCTAGCTGCGCCAAGGCACCGGCAAAATAAGCCACTCGATCACGCATTTGGTGATAAGTAATGGTTTGCTTTAATTGTGCCGCAGGAGAATCCCAGAAAATCGCCGCCTGATCACCCCGGCCTTGCTCAACGTGATAATCCAAGGCGGCGTAGCACAGGTTCATTTCCCCATCGCTAAACCAGCGCGCATGTTTCTGAGAAGGATGCTGACCATCGTAGCTAAGCACGGTGCTAGGCGGCGTATACCAAGGAATGCGCTTGGCCTGCTCGGCCCAGAACGTTTCGGGGTGTTCAATCGACTGCTGGAAAACCTGCTGGTAGCGGCTCATGTGGTGCCTACCCTTTTAGTTACGAAATGTAGTAGTTAAGAAATCTAGTCGTTAAGAAATCTAGCTACAAAATGTAGTGCTGCGGAACGTTAAAATAGCGACATATTGAAGTGGCGAGCTTGTTGCATTGATGAAAGCCACAGAATTGTTGACACTTTATAAAGTAATCCCCCACATCACCCTCATACTATGGGCTAAAATTCGACTAAAGCAGCAAGCACACCTACCACATTGTCGACAAAAATGTAGTCCAGCTACCATTGATTAACCGTTAAACAATATCTTGGACAAAACTCTCTAAATTACTGATCATTAAACAAGGTAATCCTCGCGACGCGACGATGCTACGACAACTTATAACAATGCTTACCAATACGCTGGAGTAAACAGTGTAGGCAAGGAGATCACTATGTCTGCTTCTACAAGCGCCGCTACACGCCTGCTTGAACATAACGGTAAGGCTATTGAGGCGGGCACCAACCTGCTCAAAGCACTGGCAAACGAGAAACGTCTGCAAATACTCTGTCTTCTTGCTGAGAAAGAGCTGTCAGTCACGCAGATTAATCAGCAGCTTGAGTTGAGTCAGTCGGCTCTTTCCCAACATTTGGCGATTTTAAGGCGGGATGAGCTGGTGAATACCAGAAGAGAATCACAAACGATTTACTATTCATTGAGCAGCGAAAGCGCCAAGGCCATTATTGACACCTTGGCGCAGCACTATGCTGAATGACTATTGCTTGATAGCTAGTTCATAACGACTAGTTCATAACGACTAGTTCATAACAGCTAGCTCAGGCAGCAGTAAGCCTTAACGCCTTTGCCAACCGGCAGCGTCAATAAGCCCGAATGCCTTGAGGGCTGCTTTTTCGATGCCTGCAGAAACGGCTAAGCCAAGCTTTCGGCTCACTGTTTTGCGGGGTTCTAACTTAACGGTATACACGCGCGCTTGTGCCATTCGTTCAACTAAATAGGCCTCGCTAGTGCCCACGCTATCGACAAGCAGCTGGGGCAGCGCTTCACTGCCGTACCAGATTTCACCGGTAGCAAGGGTCTCGATATCCATGGCTGGACGCCGCTCAGCAACATAGCTTTTGAACAGGCGATGAGTATTTTCGAGATCTTCTAAAAACTTAGCTTTGCCTTCTTCGGTATTTTCGCCGAGCACGGTCAAGGTGCGCTTATACTTCCCGGCCGTCAGCAGTTCGACATCAATATCGTGGCGTTTCAGCAGCCGATGGATATTGGGGACTTGCGCTACCACGCCAATGGAACCAATCACGGCAAAGGGCGCAGCCTTAATGTGTTGGGCCGTACAGGCCATCAGGTAGCCACCGCTTGCCGCCACTTTATCGATACACACGGTGGTGGTTAACCCTGCAGTACGCAGCCGATCTAACTGTGCCGCCGCCAAGCCGTAAGCATGCACCAGCCCACCGGCGGATTCCAAACGAATGACCACCTCATCGTTTTGAGTGGCGACCTCAATAATAGCCGAGACCTCTTGCGCAAAGTGCTCGGCTTGCGACGCTTTTAAATCACCGTGAAAATCCAGCACCCACACCCGCGGTTCTTGAGCGGCCTCTTGCTCACTCTTTTTGGCTTTCTGGCGTTTTTTATCTTCATGGCGAAAGGTTTTGAGCAGTTTTTTGCGTGCCGCGGGAAGCGTCGCGGCCATGCGCAAACGGCGTACCCGATGACGACGCTGCTCATTAAGTGGCTCAATATGCAGCTTTAGGTCATTGTCTTGATCTTGCTTAGCGCGCGCCACCAGCACAAAGCCAAATCCGAGTAGCGCCATGACAATCGTTGTTTGCACCAGAAAGGTGATGATGTCAGCTATCCATTCACTCATTAACATTCTCCATCAGGGTATTAACTCCTCTGCTATTGGCGGTGTAAGTATTGATATAAGTCTTTGCGTTCGCAGTGCGACACTGGCACTGCTTGATTGAAACGCCTGTATGAAATAATCTGACTTCTTCATACCGTCATTTCATTAGGCTGCTATCATCAGCCTTTACCAAATTTATTCACTTAATTGAGAGATATGTGATGTCAAATACTACCCTTGAGAAGCTGCAGGCGCGCTTCAATTCTGAAGCAGCCGAGGGCATGGATGAAGTTTTTCAGTTTCATTTTTCAGATGCAGGCAGCCACTATTTACATATTCAAGATGGCACGTTAGACGTACAAGAAGGTGAGCACGATGACCCTTCCGTTAGCTTAAGCCTAACGACCGAGACGCTGAAAGGCATCATGAGTGGCGATATTAACGGCATGACGGCGTTCATGACTGGCAAGCTGAAAGCCACCGGCAATGTCATGTTGGCCACTAAGCTCGCCAGCCTGTTTTCAAGCGACTAGTTTTAACTTATAGCCTTCGATTAAGCATGCAGGCACGCGGCGCCCTTCAGCGCCAGCGTGCCAAATGCGTTTCAATCAGCTCCCGCGAGATCGAGTATGGCGGCGGCAGCGACGGCAGTTGGCGGGGTGAAAACCATGCCGCGTCACTAATTTCGACACCGTCAATCCGTATGCGACGCGTCGTGGCCTCGGCGAAATATCCAAACATCAGCGAATGCGGAAATGGCCACGCCTGACTTTGGTAATAACGCAGCTGGTCAATATGCACGCCCACTTCTTCAAACACCTCACGATGCACCGCTTCTTCCGCGGATTCGCCTGGCTCAATAAAACCTGCCAACGTGGAATAGCGGCCGGGCGGAAAGCGTGGGCTGCGGGCAAGTAACATCGCCTCGCCGCTGGTGACCAGAGTAATAATACACGGTGAAATACGCGGATAGTTGCGGTGCCCGCAGGCATCGCAGTGCATGGCAAATTCCGCCGTAAGCTTGGTGGCAGGCGCACCACAGCGGCTACAGAAACGATGATTTTCTAACCAAGCCCCCACCTGTAACGCGGTTGATAACAGGCTAAACCACGCCGTGGAAAGCTCGCTCAGCCACTGGCGACCATCTATCCAGCCGGCCTCAGCCTGCGGTTCTAACAATAACGCGACCGGCTCATCATTCCAGTAGCACAGCGGTTGCATCTGCTCTGTCCAGGGCTGATAAGGCTGTAGCGGAGTTAATGCTTCGCTGCCATTTAATGGCGCGGGCGCTAACAGGCTCCGCGACAGCCGTATAACCCGCCCTTCGCGTTCATTGTGGGGGATTTCTCGTCTAAGCATTGCCGGACACACCCTCAAACCAATGAAGCTTGTGCGCTTCGCACTTGGCCTTATGTGCTGCTTTCTCATCAGCGGTGGGGCGTACCACTCGCAGCTGGCCTGGGGTTAGCACAAGGCGCTGAATCGATAGACCCTCACTGGAGGTATCCTCCTGCTCTTGCTCAGCGGCGGAGGCAGCATCTAACGTCAGCGCCGTTTGGCCGCCGGTCATCGCCAAGTAGACCTCGGCGAGAATCTCGGCATCCAGCAAGGCACCGTGCAAAACGCGGTGGCCGTTATCAATATCGTAGCGTTTGCACAGCGCATCAAGGTTATTGCGCTGGCCTGGGTGCACTGCCCGCGCCATAGTCAATGTATCTAGAATCCGGCAATGCTCGCGAACAGGCCCAAGCGGCGATGCAGGGCGGCGTTGATTAAGCATCCCTAGTTCGTGATCAATAAAGCCCACATCGAAGGGGGCGTTATGGATCACCAGCTCAGCGCCTTCAATAAATGCCCAAAACGCATCGGCTATTTCCGCGAACACCGGCTCATTGGCGATTTTAGCGTTATCAATACCGTGAACGGCGACCACTTCCGCGTCGATATGGCGCTCAGGGTTAATGTACTGGTGGTACGTTCGCCCAGTGAAGCGGCGGTTGACCATCTCAACAGCACCAATTTCTACCAAGCGATGGCCATCTTTAGGGTCGATGCCCGTGGTCTCAGTATCTAAGATTACTTGGCGCATCACGCTCTCCTCTTTTGGTGCTCATCAATGGCGTCATTCGCCAGTGAATCGGCGCGCTCATTGCCTGGGTGGCCGCTATGCCCTTTTACCCAATGCCATTCGACCTTATGGCGCTGGGTCTCTTCGTGTAGCGTTTTCCACAGCTCGGCATTTTTGACCGGTTGCTTGGCAGCGGTTTTCCAGCCGCGCTTTATCCAGTTATGAATCCACTGGGTGATTCCCTGGCGAACGTATTGCGAGTCGGTCCATAAGGCCACTTCGCAGGGTGTATTGAGTGTACGTAGCGCCATAATCGCCGCCATCAACTCCATACGATTGTTGGTGGTGTCTGCTTCATAGCCGTTCAGGGTCTTTTCGTGTTCGCCACTTGCCAGCACAACCCCCCACCCCCCAGGGCCTGGATTACCTCGGCAAGCCCCATCGGTGTACACCGTCACGTGGGGTAATTGCTCGGCAGCCTTATTACTCACTCTCTTGATCCCCTGGTTTATGTGTTTTGGTTCTATTTAACTGAACGTTATGCAACTGAGATTGATGCTCTTGACCGGGTCTATCTTGAACGGATCTATCTGGATTAGCCTGATAGTTAGCCGATGAACCCGAGCGGGTAACGCCCAACGAGGCCGGAGAGGCCGGCGCCTTCAAGCCGAACTTCAGGCGCTCTACCGGCGCTTGGCGCTGGCGCCTTCGCGCTTGAATCATATAACTCTCGCCGAGCGGTAAGTTATGCCGCCGCCCCAATGACTCCCAATACTCGCCACACTTAGCGTTCATCCGCCCACGAAAGCAGCAATAGTCTACGCGCTGCACCTCAAAGTCGACAAACGCCAGCCAGTCGCGTAGCCGATTCACAGAGCGCCAGGTTCCATTCCAAGGATACTGCTGCTGATGCTTGCGCCACTGGCGTACAACCCCACTGACGCCGATCGGGTTAAAGCCAAACAGCAGCAAAATGCCATTATCAGCGGTCACCCGTGCGGCCTCCTGCAGAGTGAAATGGGCATCGGTTAAATGCTCCAGCCAGTGGTGAATGACCATGACATCCAAACAGCGATCCGGCAGCGCCAGCTGGTCAGGTGGGCACACCAACGTGGCATCGTCGTGAGCCAACAGGCGGGTTGGCGACCAGCGTATCGCATGGGGAATAGCTGACATTGTCAGCATTGCCGGCCCCATACTCATTTCCAAGCTATGGCCGCCCACTCGGGTTTCCGCCACGGGCCCCAGGCAGGCACGCTGGGCTTCCCACAGCGAACGGCCAGCCTCAGCCTGCCAATAAGGCTGGCTATTGGCTAAGCGCTTGGCGAGCATGGTGGCCGTCGTCGAATTTGACATAAACAGCGCTTACCTCCACAGTAACTGCTTTTTTGAGGATCTCGCCGATGATGAGCGTGACACCGATCCCCGCCCTTAGCGACAACTATATTTGGCTTTTAAGACAAGATACCAGTCAAAGCGTTTGCGTGGTGGACCCCGGTGAAGCGCCCCCCGTGATCGAGTTTCTTGAACGAGAGTCGCTAAACCTAGAAAGCATCTTAATTACTCACCATCACCACGACCATACCGGTGGCTTAGCGGAACTGATTAAACGCTACGCTCCACGGGTCATTGGCCCGGCCAATCCGGCCATTAAAGGCATTGATGAAACGGTCGAAGATGGCGATGAAATCCGCATTATGGGCAGGCTGTTCGATGTCATCGCCACACCTGGCCACACGCTTGACCATCTCAGCTATTTCGCCGCCGGCATTCCCGCCCTTCTGTTCTGTGGTGACACGCTTTTTTGCGCGGGTTGCGGTCGTTTATTCGAGGGTACCCCGGAGCAAATGTACACCGCTCTGAAAAAATTTGCGGAACTCCCCGAAGATACGCTGGTCTTTGCAGCCCATGAGTACACGCTTGCGAACCTTACCTTTGCCCGCGCTGCAGACCCTGAAAATGAAGACGTTAAACACGCCTTGCAGGAATGTGAAAAGGCGCGGACATTAGACCGCCCCACGTTACCCAGCACGATAGGACGCGAGCTGAATATTAATCCCTACCTCCGCGTGGGCACTGATAGCGTGCGCCAGGCAGCAGGTACCCAGGGTGTTAATCATGATGATCTCGCTACGTTCACCACTCTACGTGAGTGGAAGAACCGTTTTTAAGAACGCTATCGAAACCAAACGAATGCAACTATGACCTATCGAACGATTCGCCAGCGCTTGATGCTGAGCGCGGGCAGTACCGTAATAATGGGCCTAATGTTAGCCGCTGCGGCAAGCTCACAAGCGTCAGCGCCCGCATATGAAGCATCAACATCGGCAGCTAACGCCTCTAGCAACGCCGCCAATAATCGAGCAGCCGCTGCACAGCCACGACCTACAGCCTTCCAAACGCACTTTTGGGAAGCGCTAGAGCTAGAACCCCAAGATGCCTGGACGACGCTACGCAAAAATTTTCAGTGGCAAGACACGCTATTGCCAGCGGATGCCCAGGCGCGGGTAGACACATGGATTGAGCATTACCAATCAAGCCCAGAAAACATTGCCGCCATTACCGAACGTGCGACCCCTTGGCTTGCCTGGATTATCCAGCAAGTGAGCGAGCGCGGGCTACCTGGCGAATTAGCGCTGATTCCTTTCGTGGAAAGCTCCTTTGACCCAGGGGCGCGTAGCCACCGTGGTGCCGCCGGCCTATGGCAGTTTATGCCAGGCACTGGCGACGCTATGGGGCTGGTGCGCAATGGCCATTACGATGGCCGGCTAGACGTGGTGACGTCTACCGATGCAGCACTTAACTACTTGGAAATGCAGGCCGACCAGTGGTACGAAGGCGATTTAACACTCTCGCTGGCGGCTTATAACGCGGGTGCCGGCACGGTTAATCGCGCCCAGCGCCAGGCACACAGCCAAGGCCTCAACGGTGAGTATTGGGACCTCTCGCTACCCCACGAAACCATGCAGTATGTGCCCAAGCTGAAAGCCATCGCGACGATTATCAATAACCCTGAGCAGTACGGCGTTCGTTTGCCGGATATACACATCGACCCTGCGTTTGCCAAAGTACAGCTGGCCGAGGCCGTTAGCCTTTCACAAGCCTCACAGCTACTGGGTGTTAGCCAAACAGCGTTGGTAGAACTAAACCCAGGCCTGCTCAATGGCAGTATTGACCCACGCAGCACACAGACGCTGCTTGTTCCTGAAGAAGTCGACACGCACGTACTCGCTCAGCTTGCACAAGGTGACAGCCAAACCGTTGCGCAAAGCAGTGGCGGCGACACCTACCGCGTCGAAAGCGGTGACAGCCTCTCCGCCATCGCCGCACGCTATAATGTCGATCAACAAGATCTAATACGCTGGAATGCGATTGATCGCCCTAGCGCTTTACAACCGGGTCAACTCCTGACACTTTCAGGACGTTGACGCCATATTTATTAAAGCCGTACTTATCAAAACCGTATTCGTTGAAACGTCATTCAAAACAGTAGGCTTTGTTCACATAGGCTTTGTTAACACGGGAAGTCACCAATGCCGCGTCGTCTGTTTTTTGCGAAATCGCTTCTACTCATCAGTGGCTTGCTAGTACACCTATCGGTACTGGCTGCAGATGTAACAACAGCGACTGATTCACCTACCCGCGTGCTAGGCGGCGATGTTAGCAGCCATTCAGTCGTGGGTAATTTAGATACCGACGCTGACAACGTGGTACCGATTGAAACGGTACATGGGCTATCACTTTACGATAGCCCTGAGCTACCCGCGGACTTCCCCTACTTTCCGCATGTGAACCCCCAAGCCCCCAAAGGCGGCACCATTACCCACACCGCCGTGGGCGGCAGTTTTGACTCCACCAACCCGTTTATCATTCGCGGCACGCCAGCCACCGGTATCTCGCAAATTTACGACACCTTGATGGCCAGCAACCCCAATGAGCCGTTTAGTGTTTACGGGCTGCTTGCCGAGGGTGTGCGCCTTGACCCCGACAGGCAATGGATTGAGTTTGATCTGCGCCCTGAAGCGCGTTTTCAAGACGGTGAACCGGTCACGGCCTACGATGTGGTGTTCTCGCTGGACTTGCTCCGCGAAGAGGGCAATCCGTTTTACGCCAGTTACTACGCGGGGGTGGAAGAAGCCATCGCCCTCAATGAGCATCAGGTACGCTTCACCTTTAACGATACTCAATCGCGAGAGCTGCCGTTAATCATCGCTCAACTGCCCATACTCCCCCGCCACTACTGGGAGCCCCGCGAGTTCACATCGCCCACCTTAGTAGCGCACCCAGGCTCCGGGCCCTACCGCATTAGCGAAGTTGACCCAGGTCGGCGAATTGTTTACCAGCGCGATGAGAACTACTGGGGAAAAGATTTACCGGTCAACGTTGGGCGTTACAACATTGATCGCATTATTTATGACTACTACCGTGACCGCGATATTGCCTGGGAAGCGTTTAAAGCAGGCCTTACGGATTTTCGTGTCGACGCCCGCGCCGCCACGTGGGCGATCGGCTATAACTTCCCGGCGTATGAAGAAGGCTTGGTGAAGCGGCTGACGGTTCCCGACGTTAACCCTTCCATGATGCAGGCCTTTGTCTTCAACCTGCGCAAAGAGAAATTCCAAGACCCGCGGGTGCGTGAAGCATTGAGTCTCACCTTTGACTTCCCATGGCTGAACACCAATATTTTCTACAATGCCTACCGGCGCACAGAAAGCTTCTTTCAAAACTCCGAGATGGAAGCCACCGGCCTGCCCTCAAAAGAAGAACTAGCGCTGCTAACCCCTTTTCGCGAAGAACTACTCGCCTCTCACGGCTCTGAGCGCTTATTCACCGAGCCGCTGCCTATGGATCAACCCGCCGACCTGCGTGAGCGCCTGAGAAGGGCACTTGAACTGCTACGTGAAGCGGGCTATCGCGTTGAAGAAGGTGTGCTGGTCAATCAACACACCGGCCAGCCCTTGAGCCTGGAAGTGCTGCTCTACGACTCAGGGCTAGAACGCGTGGTGCAGCCCATGCTGCGTAACATGGCGCGCTTAGGTGTCCAGACATCGCTACGCATCGTTGATATTAATCAATTTTTAAACCGGCAGCGCAATTACGACTATGACATAGTGATTAGCCATTTTCCGCAATCGAATAATCCAGGCAATGAGCAGCGCGATTTCTGGACTAGCGCCGCCGCTGAAGCACCGCAAAGCCGCAACCGGATGTCGCTGGCTCACCCGGCGGTTGATGCCCTGGTAGAAGCACTCATTCGCGCCGAAGGCCGTAAAGAGCTGGATACCGCAACGCAGGCACTAGATCGCGTGCTGCGCTGGGGGTTTTATGTCATTCCCCACTACCACTCTGGAGAAACACGCATCGCGGTGTGGGATAAATTTGGCTACCCGGAACCCTTTCCAGAATACGCCATGGATATGGATGCGTGGTGGGTCGACACCGACCGTGAAGCAGAATTGCAGCGCCGCCAGCGCGGTCGTTAACGCTGGCTATATGGCAACTGCTTAAGCGCAACGGCTTGTCGTCAACGGTTTCATCGTTATAAACCTCGGAGTGCTCTGTGGCCCGTTATACCCTACGCCGACTGCTGCTGATGATCCCGACCCTTTTTGGGATCATGCTTCTCAATTTTATTATTGTTCAGGCGGCGCCGGGCGGGCCAATTGATCAGATGTTGGCGCGTTTTGAAGGCGCCGACGCCATGGCCAGCACCCGCTTGGATATGGGTGGCGCCGATGTCCAGGTCAGCGATGACTCCCGAGGAGCTCGAGGCATTGACCCACGCTTTATCGAACAACTAGAGCAGCAGTTTGGTTTTGACAAACCCGCCCACGAGCGCTTTATCGGCATGATGGCGGACTACCTCACCCTCGATTTCGGTACCAGCTTCTTCCGCGACCGCCCGGTTACCGAGCTGATGATCGAGCGGCTGCCGGTGTCTATATCGTTAGGGCTGTGGACGACACTGCTGGTTTATTTAATCTCGATTCCACTCGGCATTAAAAAAGCGCTGCGCCACGGCTCCCGGTTTGACGTTTGGTCATCAGGGTTGGTGATTGTCGGCTACGCCATTCCCGGCTTTTTGTTCGCGATTTTACTGATTGTGCTGTTTGCCGGGGGAACCTACTGGGATCTGTTCCCGTTACGCGGTTTAACCTCGCCTGACTTTGACCAGCTATCAACATGGGGCAAAGTGAAAGACTACTTCTGGCATATCACGCTGCCGGTTATCGCCGCCTCGATTGGCAGCTTTGCCACGCTGACAATGCTGACCAAGAACAGCTTTCTGGATGAGATTCACAAGCAGTATGTGATTACCGCCCGCGCCAAAGGCGCCGACGAGCGGCGCGTGCTCTATGGCCATGTGTTTCGCAACGCCATGCTGATTATTATCGCTGGCCTACCTGCCGCCATGATCGGCATTTTCTTCACCGGCGCGCTGCTTATCGAAGTGATCTTCTCACTGGATGGGCTAGGCCTGCTCGGTTTCGAAGCGGTCATGCAGCGTGATTACCCGGTGATTTTCGGCACCCTGTTTCTATATACCGTGATCGGCTTAATCCTCAAGCTGATTTCCGATTTGACCTACGTGTGGGTAGACCCGCGTATCGATTTTTCGACTCGGGAGTCGTGATAATGGCCTCTTTATCGTCACGTTTATCGCCTATTACTCGCCGTCGACTGGCCGCTTTTAAAGCCAATCGTCGCGCCCGGGTGTCACTCTGGTTATTTGCCACGCTGTTTATCCTCAGCCTGTTTGCCGAGCTAATTGCCAACGACAAACCGATCATCATGCAGTACGACGGCCAGTGGTATTTTCCCATGCTGGTGGACTACCCGGAAACAGAGTTTGACGGCTTCCTACCGACCCGAACCGACTATCTGGATCCCTTTGTTCAGCAGCAAATTGATGATCACGGCTGGGCGCTGTGGCCCATCATTCCATTTTCATACCAGACCCTGGATATGAATATGACCCGCCCTTCTCCGGCACCGCCGGATAGCCGCCACTGGCTGGGCACCGATGACCAGGGCCGGGATGTGACCGCAAGGGTGATTTATGGTTTTCGACTCTCGGTAGCTTTCGCGCTGGTGCTCACCGCAGGATCGTTAGTCGTCGGAGTGGTGGTGGGCGGTGTGCAGGGCTACTTTGGCGGCAAAATTGATTTGATCGGTCAGCGGTTCACCGAAATCTGGTCCGGCTTGCCGGTGCTCTTCCTGCTGATTATTTTAGCCAGCTTTGTTCAGCCGGGGTTTTGGTGGCTGCTGGGGATTATGCTGCTCTTTTCGTGGTTGGGTCTGGTGGATATCGTACGCGCCGAGTTCCTGCGGGCGCGTAATTTGGAGTATGTACGCGCAGCCAAAGCCATGGGCTTGCCATCACGCTTGATCATGTGGCGCCACGTGCTACCCAATGCCATGGTCGCCACGCTAACGTTTATTCCATTTCTGTTTACCGGCGCTATTGGCACCTTGACCGCGCTGGATTTTCTCGGCTTCGGCCTGCCTCCAGGCGCTCCCTCGCTAGGTGAACTGGCGGCCCAGGGCAAAAACAATCTGCACGCCCCTTGGCTGGGCATCACGGCATTTATGACCCTGGCGATCATGCTTTCGCTGTTGGTATTTATCGGCGAAGGCTTGCGCGATGCCTTTGATCCCCGCCACGTACAACAGCGCCAAGCAGGCCCTGCCCAGGAGACTCAGCATGTCTAACCCCCTGCTGCGCATTGAACACCTTGATGTCGCTTTCGATAACACCCCGGTGGTGCACTCCCTCTCGCTAACCCTCAACGCGGGTGAAACCCTGGCGATTGTCGGTGAGTCCGGCTCGGGTAAATCGGTATCGGCGCTGGGCATGGTGAATCTGCTGCCCAGTAATGCCACCGTTCAAGGTGAACGCTGGCTGGGTGATACCAATCTGGCCACGTTAACGGAAACAGAGTGGAACACCGTGCGCGGTAATCGCGTCGGTTTTATCTTCCAGGAGCCGATGACCTCGCTCAATCCCCTGCATCGGGTGGGTAAGCAGATCGGTGAAGCATTGCGGCTGCATCAAGGGCTGCGCGGCCAAGCGGCCCGTGAGCGCAGCAAAGAACTGCTGGAACAAGTGAAACTGCCGCGCCCAGACGAACTGTTGGATGCCTGGCCCCACCAACTCTCGGGTGGGCAGCGCCAGCGGGTGATGATTGCTATGGCGATTGCCAACAATCCCTCACTGCTGATTGCCGATGAGCCCACCACCGCGCTGGACGTCACGGTACAGCAAGAGATTCTCGCCCTGCTGCGTGAACTACGCGATCACCATGGCATGGGCATGCTGTTTATCAGCCATGACTTAAACCTGGTGCGCCGTCATGCTGACCGAGTGTGCGTTATGTACCAAGGCCGCGTGCAGGAAATTGGCCCGGTTGAGCAGGTCTTTCAGCACCCGCAAAGCGATTACACCAAAGCGCTGATTGCCGCCGAGCCAGAAGGCAGACCCCAGGCCGTTGTGCAAGCACCGCCGCTACTCACGGCGCGTCAGTTGAGCGTGAGCTTTAAACGCCCCAAAACCGGCCTGTTTAAGCGCCAGCCGCCCGCCTTTGTGGCCGTTCACCCTACCGATTTGCATATCGCGCCTGGGGAAACGCTAGGTATCGTGGGCGAATCAGGCTCGGGGAAAACGACGTTAGCCTCGGCGGTGATGCGTTTAGTCGCTAGCCAAGGCGAGATTACCCTGGGTAACGACACGTTAAGCCGCCTAACCGGCGATGCCCTGCGCCGGCAGCGCCATCGTCTGCAGATGGTGTTTCAAGACCCCTATGGCGCGCTTTCACCGCGTATGCCGGTGTTTGATATCGTCAGCGAGGGGCTGCGCTTTCATTACCCTCATCTCACCACTGAAGAAGTCGCCCAGCGGGTCAATCAAACGCTGCACGAGGTAGGCTTGCCCGAGAGCTGTGCCGCGCGCTACCCCCACGAGTTTTCCGGCGGCCAGCGCCAGCGAATCGCCGTAGCCAGAGCGATTATCTTAGAACCAGAGTTGCTGGTGCTGGATGAGCCAACCTCTGCGTTAGATCGTACCGTGCAGAAGCAGTTGGTCTCTCTGTTACGCGATCTGCAGGCTCGCCGTCAGCTAAGCTATTTATTTATAAGCCATGATTTAGCCGTCGTGCGCGCCATGGCACACCGCATTATGGTGCTCAAGGATGGCGAGGTGGTCGAACAAGGCCCCTGCCTAGAGGTGCTTTCAGCGCCACAGCACGCTTACACTCAAGCGCTGATTGCCGCTGCGCATCTGTCTCACTAGCTTTGATTGACTAACCTTATCGGGCCACGATACTAACTATTGCTTTCGGCAGAAACTAAGATAACGGTATAAATATTTAGATAAAATAAAGCCGCTTACCCTTTTGGGAAGCGGCTAATAGAGACCTTAACCAAGGCTCAGAAAAGCGCGATTTCGTCGGCGGTTAATTCTCGCCACTCGCCGGGCGCCAGGTTGGCATCCAAAGCCAAGTCACCGATAGAGCTACGGTGCAGTGAGTTCACATGATTACCCAAGGCCGCAAACATACGCTTCACCTGGTGATAGCGCCCTTCGGTAATAGTGAGTTCTGCCTGGGTGGGCGACAGCAGCCTTAGCGTTGCAGGTTGCGTCGGCGTCTCCTCCCCATCCAGCATCAGGCCATCGGCGACTTGGCCAATCGCCCACTCCGCCGCGGCGCCTTCCATAGGCTCGGCTAGCTCGGCGATATACACCTTGGCGCAGCGATGGCGCGGAGACGTAACGCGGTGAGACCACTGACCATCATCGGTTAATAGCAGCAGGCCCGTGGTATCCACATCTAACCGCCCTACCGGCTGTAGGCGCTCGGCTTTGGGCAGATCGATTAGATCGATAGCTCTTTGGTAGAGACCGCGGCGGGCGTTACATTCAACGTCGACGGGCTTGTGCAGCATAATGTAGCGAACGCCTACCAGCGCTAGCCGCTCGCCGTTGAGTACCACCACATCGTTATCGGTATCGATTTGGGTCGCCGACTGTTTGATCGGCTCACCGTTCAGGGTCACTTCGCCATTTTTGAGTGCCCGCTTGGCGAGGCTGCGGGTTAACGGTGAGGTTTCACTCAAAAAGCGATCAAGGCGCATCATTAACCGACTCCTGGCAGCAGCTTAAAATGGTCGGCATCTTGCCAGGCAGGAAATTTTTCACGAAAAGCATCAAGGGCAGTTTTATCCAGCGTGCCCGTCTCTATAAACGGGGTATGGGCAGGTTTATCAATTAACGCTTCGCCTTTGAAGTCGACCAATAAGGAGTCACCGCTATAGGCAAGTCCTTTGGCATCCTCTCCAACGCGATTAACGCCAATCACATAGCTTAAATTCTCTACCGCACGGGCCTGTAGCAACGTACGCCAGGGGTGACGACGCGGTGCTGGCCAATTGGCGATACACAGCAGCGCATCATACTCGAAATGCTCCCCTTCTGCTGGCTGCTGGCGCATCCACACCGGAAAACGCAGGTCGTAGCAAACGCTCAATAGCAGTTTAAAGCCGTTAAGTTCGACAATTTTACGCTCACTGCCCATGCCGTAGCGCTCATGCTCACCGGCCATACGGAATAGGTGGCGCTTGTCGTAGTGGGTTAACTCCCCCTCCGGCGTTGCCCAGATCAAGCGATTATAAAATTCGCCGTTCTCTTCGATCGCCACGCTGCCGGTCATCACACAGTTACGCGCCTTCGCCTGAGCCTGTAGCCAGGCAACGCTTTGGCTCTCTGCCATCGGCTGAGCCATTTCGCGGGAGTTCATGGTAAAGCCCGTGGCAAACATTTCGGGCAATACAATAAGATCCGTATCGCGGCTATCCAACTCGCCAAGTAACTGTTCAAGATGGGCGTGGTTGGCCTGCGGGTCTTCCCAGCGCAGGTCACACTGCACTAGCGTGCTACGAAGTTCACTCATTAAACACCTCCTTTCCGCCAGTGTTATGGCAACGTTTATGCTAGATTAGCATTTTTAAATAATGAGGCTGCTATGCTTCCTACGCCAACACGCGACCCCGAAGCACTCAAAGGCGTTATGTTCGGGCTAACCGCCTACATCATCTGGGGTTGCTTTCCGCTATTTTTTGCCTTGTTTGATGGGGTTCCTGCCTTTGAAATATTGCTTCACCGTATCATTTGGGCATGTTTATTTTTAGTGGGGCTGATCACCTTGCTGCGCCGTTGGCCTCCCGTGGTCGCAGCCCTTGGTGAACCCAAACGGCTTGGGCGAGTGTTGGTCTGCGCCTTATTGATTGCCTTTAATTGGGGTTTCTATATTTACGCGGTAGAAACCAAGCAAGTATTGCAGGCAAGTTTGGGCTACTTTTTAACGCCGCTAGTGAACGTTGCCTTAGGCATGTTGGTATTACGGGAAGTGATGGCCAAGCTGCAGTTAGTGGCGTTGGGCTTGGCCAGCATCGCCATTGCCACCCAGTTTGTGATGCTTGGCGAGTTGCCTTGGATTAGTTTATTGCTGGCGCTCAGCTTCGGCAGTTACGGTCTGTTTCGTAAGCAGGTGCCGCTGGATGGCCTTTCAGGGCTGTTTGTGGAAACCCTGCTGCTGCTTCCTCTCGCCCTTATGGCGTTCACGTGGTTAAGCTTTAACGGTACGTCACACTTTACCCAGAATGCCTCAACGACCAGCCTACTGATCGCCAGCGGTGCCTTAACAGCACTGCCATTGATGGCGTTTGCCGGTGCCACACGGCGGCTGCGTTTAGCGACCGTGGGGTTTTTAATGTACATCAACCCAAGCATTCAGTTTCTGATTGCCTTAACTGTCTTCGGCGAGCCCCTGGGCATTATCCAGTTGGCGACCTTTGTGCTTATTTGGATCGGGCTCGCGCTCTACTCCTGGTCGGCGTGGCAATCACGCACGCGCTACGCGGCGGCTAGTTAGTGCCAGCGGCGGTGATGAATTAGCATGCGGGGCAGCTTCAAGCTTTGGCGTCGATATAGGCGTCGGGGGTGTTTTTCTTTCAGGCTGGTAGCCCACGCGGAAACCGCCCCAATGCTTACCTTTAACGTACACCGGCACCGAAAGGTCGTGCATTATTTCACCGGTGTCGCGTTTGTAGGTTTGTAGCAACAGCGGCTTTTCATGGGCACCACAGCGGCTGCCGGTTGGGTCATCGAAAATCCGTTTACTGCGGCAAAACTTCAGGTCGTGGGCGTAATCCCCGGTAGGCTCACGGCTAACCGCCTGGTTATGGGTCGGCACATAACCTTTGCGATCGCAGGCGATAGCGTAGCTTAGCCCTAGCTGCGCTAATAGTGGCTCCTGCAAACGGGGAAGGTGCCTATCGGTGAAGGTGTCAAAGCCGGTTTTATACAGCGGCGGCTGGGTACCGGGAATCTGTTCGTAGTGGGGCTGGAACAGGTTAGCGTCTGAGAGTTCACCGCTGGCAATGGCCTTTTCAAACAGCTTGCCCAATTGGTCAGCCGCTGACCGCACGGCATGAAACACCTGCTGATGGCGACCGGCTAAATGCTGCTGAGCCAGCTCTGCGTCGACCCCTTCCGCTGCCTCCATTAATGCCCGTGCCTGCTCGGCTAAATCGTGCATATTACGATTGCCTTCATCTACGTCATCTTCTAATTGGCTCAAGCTGTCCGCTACGGTTTGGCTATGCTGGCGAGTGTTTTCCATGGCATCGGCCACGCGGGTGATTTCACTTTGCACCTGGTCAAATTCTTGGGTCATCGTGCCCAGGCTGCTGCCGACCACTTGCAACCCTTTAGAGCGCTCGCTGATGCGGGCCATTAAATGCCCCATGGTAGCGACCACCGATTGACCGCTCTGATGCATATCCTTCACCAGCTCATCGACGCTTTGGGTTGCGGTAGACGTTTTCAGTGCCAGGTTGCGCACTTCGCCAGCGACCACGGCAAACCCGCGCCCGTGCTCACCCGCTCGGGCTGCTTCAATGGACGCATTGAGCGACAGCAGATGGGTCTGTTCGGCGATATCTTCAATCATGGAAGTGACGTTGCGCACACGCTCAATTTTATCGTTCAGCGCGGTCAGCATCTCCAGCGCTTGATGGGAGCGGTCGGCAACATCGCTCATGTCTTGGATAATATCGTCAAGCTCTGCATGGTTATGATGGCTGGCTTCCCGGGCGCTCTCTGCCAGCGCCGCTACCTGGCTGGCGCTGGCGCTGACCTGCATAATGGCCGCGTTAATAGCGGTCATGCTCGATGAAGCCTCACGGGCCATGGTCTCTTGCTTCGAAAGGCGCTGGTCCATCAAATCGGCATAGTGGGACACTTCTGCTGAGGCAATCGCGGTGCTGCTGGCACGGTTCATTAGCCGGTAAGCCATAGCCCGCAGTGAGTGGTAATCACGCAACGATTTAAAGCCACGCAACGATTTAAAGCCACGCTGGCGCTGTTCAAGGCGGCGCTGGTCGGCTCGGTACACGTTTTCAAGGGCACTAAGCAGCATAGCCCCACCGCCCAGCGCGGCAAACAGGAGCGCCAGATAGCCCCAAAAACCGCCTTGTGCAGCAAGCCCTATCGACAGCGCCACGAACAGCACTGGAACTAACAATTGCAGTAAGCGCATGAGCAGTACTCTTTTATTAACGTTATTGAGTATCGAAGACTCTACATAAGGGTGGCTTAACTCCCCTTTGCGGCTAAGCTTAGCCTGTTACGTTAATGAAAGAAGTAGCACTTTGGGGGCAGACGAAAAACGCATAAACACTTGGCCGCCATTGGGTTACCGCCGCGCCAATGAAGTTAAGCACTGACACTAAAAGAAATATCCCTTACTCTCTCCGGCTGCCTCATCTACTACACTTGGAATTCATGCTAAAGCGCTATTTGCCAATCCTGACCTGGCTCCCCCACTACCATAAACGCCTGTTGGGCGCTGACTTTTTGGCAGGCTTGATCGTCACCGTGATGGTTATTCCCCAGTCGCTTGCCTATGCGCTGCTAGCCGGGCTACCCGCAGTGGTGGGTCTTTATGCCAGCATTCTGCCGCAGCTGGTCTATACCCTGTTTGGCACCAGCACAACCCTTGCGGTGGGGCCGGTGGCCATTATCGCGCTGATGACCGGCGCGGCGCTTTCCTCCGTGGCAGCCACCGGCACGGAAGCGTATTTACAGGCAGCGCTGATTCTGTCGCTGCTTTCCGGTGGCATACTGGTCGTTATGGGGCTGCTGAAAATGGGCTTTTTCAGCAACTTTCTCAGTCACCCGGTTATTTCAGGCTTCTTGACGGCGTCGGGCATTTTGATCGCCGCCAGCCAGCTTGGCAGCTTGCTGGGGGTTGAGAGTAGTGGCTTCACCCTGGTGGAACGCCTTATTACCCTGGTGCCCAATTTACCCACCTTTAACTTAACCACCTTACTGATCGGCAGTGGCACCTTACTATTTTTGATTGCCATGCGACGCCACGGCAAAGCCACCCTGCAGAAAGCGCGCCTGCCGCTTTCATTAGCGGATTTGATCGCCAAGGCGGGGCCGGTTTTTGCCGTCGTGATGACCACCCTGGTGACCTGGCACTGGCAGTTGGCTGATCACGGCGTTGCCGTGGTGGGTAACATTCCCAGCGGTTTACCTGCGCTAAGCTTTCCCTGGGCGGACTACTCGCTGTGGCGGGCGCTGCTAATCCCAGCGCTGCTGATTAGCCTGGTCGGCTTTGTGGAGTCGGTTTCCATGGGTCAAATGCTCGCGGCTAAGCGGCGCCAGCGTATTTCACCCAATCAAGAGTTAGTAGGGCTTGGTGCCAGTAATTTAGCCGCCGGTTTTTCCAGCGGCATGCCGGTAACCGGTGGCCTTTCACGCACGGTGATTAACTACGATGCAGGCGCGCAAACGCCCGCCGCCGGTGCTTTTGCGGCGTTAGGCATTGCGCTGATCACCATGTCGTTCACCGGCTGGCTCTATTACCTACCTATCGCGACCCTGGCCGCGACGATTACCGTTTCGATTTTGACGCTGGTTGATATTCCCATGCTGCGCCAAACCTGGCGCTACTCCCGCAGCGACTTTGCCGCCATGGCCGTCACCATTGTGCTGACGCTGGTCGAAGGCGTTGAAGCGGGCATCATCAGCGGCGTCACCTTGTCTATTGCGCTGTTTTTGTATCGCACCAGCCGCCCCCATAGCGCCCTGGTCGGCCGCGTACCCGGCACCGAGCATTTCAGAAATATCACCCGCCATGACGTTGAAACCATCACCACTATCGCCCTGCTTCGCATCGATGAAAGTCTCTATTTTGCCAATGCCCGCTATTTGGAAGATACCGTTTATAACCTGGTAGCCAGCCACCCCGAGCTTGAGCACGTTGTGCTGATTTGCTCGGCGGTTAATCTGATCGATGCCTCGGCGCTTGAGAGCCTGGATGCAATCAACGCCCGCTTAAAAGATGCCGAGGTAAAGCTGCATTTATCCGAGGTAAAAGGCCCGGTGATGGATCAACTCAAGAAAAGCGACTTCTTAGATGCGCTGACAGGGCGGGTATTTCTAAGCACCTACGCTGCTTGGCGCGAATTTTCCTAACATCACGGTCGCTCTACCACATTGAAAAACCAGGCAATTGCCTGGTTTTTTTATGCCTGCCTATCAGTAAAGAGCATCGCTGCTGACAACATCGTTGACATTCCCCCAATAGCTTCTCTACTATCATCCTACCACTTTGCAGAACTAAATACCGCATAGCGAAATAAAAAGTAACTAAATGTAAGTGATCGTTCACCACAACCACAACAACCACAATAAAGGAGCATTCCAATGCATCCATTTGCTCACCGCCTACTCGTTGCCGCCTTGCCTTTATCGCTACTCGGCGCTGCGGTAAGCCACGCCAGTGACGTTGAACTGCCCGGCACCATGGCCTGGACAGCTTACGGCACCAACTCAAGCGGCTACGCCCAAGCCGTCGCCATCGGCAATATGCTGCAGAACAAATACGGTTCGTCAGTGCGCATCCTGCCTGGTGATAACGACGTATCACGCATGACGCCTCTCAAGCAGGGCCGCGTTGACCTTTGCGCCTGCGGCATTGCCAGCTACTACGGCGCGGAAGGTGTGATGATGTTTGCCGACCGCGATTGGGGCCCTCAGCCGCTGCGCGTCATTACTACTTCCACTGCCTCTTTTGGCCTTTCTCTTGCGGTCGCGGGTGATTTAGACGTTAAAACACCCGCTGACTTAGCGGGCAAACGCATTGCCTATATCCGCGGTGACGATGCGCTCAATAAGGGCACCGAAGCGTATCTCGCCTTTGGCGGGCTAACGTGGGATGACGTAGAGCGGGTTGATTACCCAGGCTATGGCCGCTCGTTTGACGGCATTATTGCCGGCGATGTAGACGCCTCGTTTACCACCACGGTTACTCCGCCTGCCCAGCAGTTGGCCAGCAGCCCGCGCGGCATTAGCTGGCCGGTATTAGACCCAGAAGATGCAGCAGGCTGGGAGCGTATGGCCGCCGTTGCGCCTTATTTCCGCCCTCATGAAGTAACCGCAGGTGCTGGTGGTGTTAGTGCAGAGAACCCCGTTTCCAGCGCCAGCTACCCTTACCCCATCGTGGTCGCCAATCAAGACCTGGACGACAACGTTGCCTATGGTTTGATCAAAGCCATGCAGGAAAATTTTGACGACTACAAAGACAACGCCCCAGGTGCCGTGGGTTACGCCTTGGAGTATCAAGACCTTCAATGGGTGGTGCCGTTCCACGATGCGGTAGTTGAGTACTACAAAGAGGTGGATGTGTGGACGGATGAAATGCAAACACATCAGGACAAGCTCGTTGAGCGCCAAAACGTGCTGCTAACCGCCTGGGAAAGCTTTATGCAAGACGCGCCCAGCGATGATGAGGCCTTTACTGCCGAGTGGATGGAAGCCCGTGCCATAGCACTGAACGGTGCTGGCTTCGAGCCAATCTTCGAGTAATCCGCAGTCATTCGGGTTGCCGTCATACGGGGGCGGCATTCGTCGCCCCTGCTGATTGACGGATATTTCCACACTGCAGTCTCTACAACCACAGCTGCCACAACCGCAGATACCTCGCCATGACCACAGATACCGCACCTGCCAATACTCAGCAGGTTAAAGAAAAGATCAGCCAAATTCGTCAGCTTCCCCCTGCGCTGCGCTGGATCCCAGCCACTGTCACCGTCATTTTGATGGCGATGACGCTAGATTATCTGTTCAATATTGGCTGGCTTACGTTTGTGACTGGCCTGGAAACGCAGTTCTACTACGCTGTTGTCGCGCTGCTGCTGCCGCTGGTGTTTTTGCTCTGGCCCATGCGCAGCAGCCAGCATATTCCCTGGTACGACTACCTACTCAGTGCCACTACGCTGGTTATCGGCGGCTACTTTGTTTATAACGCGATGCCAATTCTGGAGCGTGGCTGGGCATTTGCAGCCCCTGACTTGGCGATTTACGCCAGCTACGCTTTCTGGCTGCTCATTATTGAAGCAGCCCGCCGGGCGGGCGGTTTACCCATCGCGATTATTGCCGGCGTCTTTTCACTTTACCCGCTAGTCGCCGACATCGTGCCCGGCCCTATTCAAGCCTTTCCCTCAAGCCTTGAAGAAACGGCCATGTACCACACCATGAGCACCGAAAGCATCATGGGAGTGCCGTTGCAGGCATTCGCAGGTTTGGTCATCGGCTTTTTGGTGTTTGGCGTGGTGCTGCAAAAAAGCGGCGGCGGCAAGTTTTTTATTAACCTGGCGTTTGCACTGCTAGGCCATGTACGCGGCGGCCCCGCCAAAGTGTCGATTTTTTCCAGCGGCCTGATGGGCTCCATGAGCGGCAGCGTGATCAGCAACGTGCTGACCACCGGCGTTTTATCCATTCCCGCCATGCGGCGTATCGGCATGAGCCGCTCCTTTGCGGGCGGTGTGGAAGCCTGTGCCTCAACCGGCGGTGTATTGATGCCACCCGTTATGGGCGCTACCGCCTTTGTCATGGCGATGTTTCTGGATGTTCCCTACTCCACCATTGCACTCGCCGCCGTCATACCTTCCATCCTCTACTTTCTGGGTTTGTTTATACAGATCGACGCCTACGCAGCGCGTAACGACATTAAAGGCCTGCCTGCCGCCGAACTACCTTCGCTGTGGAAGACGCTCAAAGAGGGCTGGTACTTTATTTTCGTCTTCGCGTTATTGGTCTGGATGCTGCTGATTATGCAGCGTGAAGCCGTGGCACCTTTTTATGCCACAGCGCTGCTCCTGGTGCTCAACCAGTTCTCGAAGCATAACCGCTGGGGCTGGAAGGACGTTGCCGATACGCTTTCCTCTGCGGCCAAGCTGTTTGCCGAGCTAATCGCCATTCTGGCAGGCGTGGGCATGCTGGTCGGGGCGCTTTCCATGACCGGCCTTTCAGGCACTATTGCTAACGACTTTATCAACATCGCCGGTGGTAGCGTACCGCTACTGCTGATTATGGGTGCCGTGACCAGTTTCGTGTTGGGCATAGGCATGACCGTCACCGCTGCCTATATCTTCCTCGCCGTGGCGCTAGCACCTGCCTTGATTCAAGGCGGCGGCCTGGACCCGATGGCGGTACACATGTTCATCCTTTACTGGGGCATGCTGAGCTTTATTACCCCGCCGGTGGCACTCGGCGCTTTTGCCGCCGCCACCGTGGCTGGCGCCCGCCCAATGGAAACCGGCCTGCAGGCGATGCGCCTGGGCAGCGTCATTTACTTCATCCCCTTCTTATTTGTGCTCAACCCCGCGCTGATTATGCAGGGCTCTCCGTTAATGATCGTGGCGGTGTTTATCCAGGCGGTGATCGGCATCATTTTGTTTGCCTCTGCCATGCAGGGCTACCTGATGGGCGTAGGCCGCTTAGGTTACGGCGCGCTGCAGGAGATCACAATTCGCGCCTTGGTATTGGTCGCGGGCTTATTGCTAGCGCTGCCTGGCGGTGGAATGGTGCCGCTAAGCCAGTGGGAGCTGATCGGCCTTGCACTGGCGGCCTTGGTGCCCGGCGTGCTGTTGGCTCGGCTGAGCCAGCGCCACCATCAGCGCTCACGCAGCGCCTCTGTTGCCTAACGGCCGGAGTGAGCTGAATGTGTTTTCAACTAACGAACATGATCAATACGAGAGCCTAACTATGTCGGTTTATTATCAGCGTCACGGCGATATAGGCGTTATTCAAATCGCCAACCCACCGGTTAACGCCTTGGGGCACGCGGTACGCAGTGGCTTAGTCAACGCGCTTAAAGAGGGCATTGCCGACACGCAAGCTAACGCGCTGGTGGTGTTAGCCGAAGGCCGCACCTTTATTGCTGGGGCGGATATTCGTGAGTTTGGTAAGCCGCCTCAAGCCCCGCTGCTACCTGATGTCATTACCCAACTGGAAGCCTGCCCAAAACCGCTGATTGCCGCGCTGCACGGCACAGCGTTAGGTGGCGGCTTGGAAGTAGCGCTAGGTTGCCACTACCGAGTGGCGCTGGCGGGCACCCGCGTTGGGCTTCCGGAAGTGAAGCTCGGCCTGCTGCCCGGCGCTGGTGGTACCCAGCGTTTACCGCGCTTAATAGGCGTTGAGAGTGCCTTGGAAATCATTACCAGCGGGCGCTTTGTAGAGGCTGAAGAAGCGTTTGAAGCAGGTATTATCGACGCTATTAGCAATGCCCAAACGCCGCTTGAAGCGGGTTTAGTGGCAGCGAAAGAGGTGCTTTCTGGCAACCAAGTGGCGCGTATTACCGGCCAGCTTCCAGCTCCGGCGGCTAACCCCCAAGCGATTACCGCTATGCTGGAACGGCTAAATCAAGACTCTCCCGAACTTTTCTCACCGTTTCGCATTGTCGAAGCGATTCAGGCCTGCGTGGATGCCGAGTCACTTGACGTTGGGTTGCGCCGCGAGCGGGAGCTGTTTTTAGCCTGTATGGATTCGCCCCAGCGCGCCGGCCTTATTCATCTGTTTTTTGCCGCCCGCAGCCCCCACCTGGTGCCCGATGTTGAGAACGCCAGTGCTTTTAAACACGTTGCGCTAATCGGCGAGCATCCGCTGTTTGAGCGCCTGCAGAAAGCCGCGCAAAAGGCGGGCATTAGCTTAACCAGCGTACCCGACGACGCCACCGAGCTATGCCTGCTGGCACCGAATACTCCTCTAAATGCTGACGCGAGCTGCCCCGTTATCACGCTAAAAGAAATGGGCACCAGCGATGGCAGCAGTGGAAACACCAACAGCGACACAGCGCTCAGCCTAATCATTGCCGAAAACGGCCATATCGTTGAGCTGGTCAATTTAAGCACCGAACCACTTACCCAGCAGCGAGCCGCACTCACGCTAAAAGCACTGCGGTTAAACGTGGTGGTCAGCCAACAGCAAAGCGTGCTGAACATTTTGCATGCGGCTCTTCAGCGGGCGTCAGCCAGTGAGCGCCAGGCTGCGCTTGAACAGGCAAGCCTCAGCATCGCAGCACAGGGCGTCTGCTACCGCGCAAGCGATATTGATCTACTCGCGGTGGAAGCGCTCGGCTACCCGCGCCATTTAGGTGGGCCGCATCGCCAGGCCACGCTCTCAACTGCCATCTCGACTGCTAAGGACGCATAACATGAACCTCACCTTTAGCCCCGAAGAGCAGGCCTTTCGCGCCGAAGTACGCCGCTTTCTAGCCGATGCGCTGCCCAGCGATATCAGCGAACGCGTGCGCTTAGGGCGTCACCTGCGTGCCGATGATCACCTGCGCTGGCAGAACATTCTCAGCGAACAGGGTTGGCTGGCCTCTAACTGGCCAAAGGCGCATGGCGGCCCAGGCTGGGGGCCCGTGCAGCGGCATATTTTTGATGAAGAGTGCGCCGCGGCCCACGCGCCTACGGTCGTGCCCTTTGGCGTCAACATGGTGGCCCCCGTCATCATGAAGTTCGGCAGTATTGAGCAGCAACAGCACTACCTGCCGCGCATTTTGAGCAACCAGGATTGGTGGTGCCAGGGCTATTCAGAACCCGGCGCTGGTTCCGATTTGGCGGGCCTGAACACCCGTGCCGTGCGCGATGGTGACCACTATATCGTCAATGGCCAGAAAACCTGGACCACTCTGGGCCAGCACGCCAACATGCTGTTCTGTTTGGTGCGCACCGACCCTAACGCCAAAAAGCAGGCCGGCATCAGCTTTCTGCTGATTGATATGCAAACTCCTGGCATTACCGTGCGGCCGATTATTACCTTGGATGGTGCCCACGAAGTTAACGAAATATTTTTAGACAACGTTTGCGTACCAGTAGAGAACCGCGTTGGTGAAGAGGGCCAGGGCTGGACCTGCGCTAAGTTTCTGCTCACCCACGAACGCACGGGCATTGCGGGGCTTGGTCACGCCAAGCAGGCGCTGCGCCACGTAAAGTCGCTGGCTAGCCGGATTCAACATCGCGGCAAACCGCTGCTGGAGCTACCCAGCTTTCGCCAGCGGGTAGTAAAAGCAGAGCTTGAGCTAATGGCGCTGGAAGTTACCAACCTGCGCGTGATTGCCGCCGCCCGCGACGGCGGCGTGCCCGGTGCAGAAAGCTCGCTGCTAAAAGTACGTGGCTCAGAGCTTCGCCAGGAGCTAAGCGAACTCACCCGCCGCGCTCTTGGCCCCGCCGCACTGCCATTCTTTCCTGATTTCCTGCATGGCGACGGCGGCCTGGATGACGAGCGCGCCCAAAGCGCTGCCGCCAGCGCCCAGTACTTCAATCGCCGCAAGCTGTCGATTTATGGCGGCGCTAATGAAATACAAAAAAGTATCGTCGCCAAAACCATTTTAGGTATGTAAGGGAGTCACCATGGATTTTGCTTTAACCGACGAGCAACGTATGCTCGAAGAGACGCTCACCCGCTTGGTGGCTGATCAGGTTTCCCCCGAGCAGCGCCGCACGATGCTGGCCGCTGCGCCAAGCGGTGCTTCTGCTCTATGGCGCACCTTTGCCGAACTGGGCCTGCTGCATATGCCCTTCAACGAAGATGTTGGCGGGCTAGGCGGCAACGGCACCGACCTAATGATTATTATGCAGGCACTCGGGCGTGGCCTAGTGCCAGAAGCCTACCTTGCAGGCCTGGTGCTACCCGGCCAACTGCTGGCACTCACCGCCAACGGTGAACAGCAAACGCGCTGGCTCGCCCCACTGCTGGAAGGCGAACACCAGTTAGCGCTTGCCTGGCAAGAGAGTGGTGCCCGCTACGACGCCTTTGCGATCGTTACCCAAGCCACCCAGCGTAACGGCCAATGGCAGTTAAATGGCAGAAAAGATGTGGTGCTGAACCTGGAGGCCGCCGCTGCCACGCTGGTCACCGCTCGGTTAGATAACGGCAAACTGGGGCTATTCATTGTGCCCGCTGATGCACCTGGTTCATCTACGCACCTTTATCGCACTATCGACGATCAGCCCGCCGGTGAGCTCGTCTTGAGCAACGTCACGTTGGCGCTGGAAAACTGCTTAAGCGACGATGCCAGTGACGCGCTGGCCGAGGTGTTGGCGCTTGGCCGCGCCGCACTGTGTGCAGAAGCTATCGGCGCGATGGAAGAGGCCTGCGACCAAACCCTTGCCTATCTAAAAGAGCGCAAGCAGTTTGGCCTGCCGCTAGCCACCTTCCAGGCATTGCAGCACCGCATGGTAGATATGCACCTGCACCTGGAGCAGTCCCGCTCGATGGCGATTTTAGCCGCCACCAGCCTTTCACTGCCTACCAGCGAGCGGGATTACAACATTGCCGCCGCCAAAGCCTACTGTGGCGAATCGGCGCGCTTTATTGCCGAACAGGCGATTCAGCTTCACGGCGGCATGGGCATGACCGAAGAGTGCTATGTGGCTCACTACGCCAAACACCTAGTGATGTTTGATCACTACTTAGGCGACAGTGACTACCACCTCGAAACGGTTAGCGAGCTGTTGAAATAAGGGAGCGACACATGCCAGATGACATCGGTGAGTTAGTGACTGTCAGCGCGATTGAAAACGGCATCGTAGAGGTGAGCATTGCGCGCCCTGAGGTGCGTAATGCGCTCAATGAAGCCACCGCTTTGGCACTCAATGAAGCGCTGGCGGCAGTAGCAAGCAATGCACAAATCCGCTGCGTTATTCTGCGCGGTGAAGGCAGCTCGTTTTGCGCCGGCGCTGACTTAGCAGAGTTTGAGAAAGCCACGGCTCAGCCCGCCAGCGAGCGGCTGGAAACGCTCTTTCTACCCGCACTGCGCAGTTTAATGGTAATGGATAAACCGGTGATTGCGGCGGTTAGCGGTGCTGCTGCAGGTATTGGCGTTTCCTATGTGCTCGCCAGCGATATGGTGGTGATGGGCAGCTCCGCCTACCTCAAGCTTGCCTTTATTAACATTGGCCTGATTCCCGATGGCGGCGCTTGCTGGCACCTGGTGCGCAAGCTTGGTCACGCCCAGGCGTTTGAAATGGCGGCGCTTGCCACACCTATCACTGCTGAGCGTTGCGTGGCGCTGGGATTGGCTAACCGAGCCGTCGAAGACAACCAAGTGCGAGAAGCAGCTCGTTCGTTGGCACAAGCGCTAGTAGCGCAATCACCCCAGGCGCTAAGCGCCACCAAGCACGCATTGCGGGAAGCGGCGCAGCGCTCGCTGAATGACACCATGCAATTAGAAGGCGAGCTTCAAGACCAATGCAAAGCGTCTGAAGATTTTCAAGCGCGGGTGGCGGCGTTTCGTCAAAGCCGCCGCAAGTGATCCAGCGCTTTTTGATAATCTGCGCGTAGCGTGGCTACTTCTTCGGCCACGCTGTTCATAGAGGCAATGCCGCCTACGCCCTGCCCTGCACCCCAGATATCCCGCCACGCTTTTGCCCTACTGCTACCACCTGAGCCATAGCGCATAGAGGCTTTATCGCCTTCAGGCAGCGCATCGGGGTCTAAGCCCGCCTGTTCAATACTTTGCCGCAAATAATTGCCGTGCACGCCGGTAAATAGGTTGGTATAGACGATATCGCCTGCTGCGGCGTCCAGCACCATCTGCTTATAGGCCGCTTGAGCGTTTGCCTCTTGGGTGGCGATAAAGCGCGTGCCCATATACACCAAATCCACCCCTAGCGCCTTAGCGGCAACGATCTGTTCGCCTTTGGTGATCGCCCCTGCCAGCACTAGAGGGCCATCGTAAAAGCGGCGCACTTCGGCCACCAACGCAAAGGGATTTAACCGCCCGGCATGGCCACCTGCGCCGTGACATACCAATATCAGGCCATCGACGCCTGCATCAATGGCTTTTTTGGCGTGCCGCAGCGTGGTCACATCATGAAAAACCAAGCCGCCGTAGGCGTGTACCTGCTCAACCACTCGATTAGGCGCATGCAGGCTGGTAATCACCAGCGGTACCTTGAACTCGGCACATAGCGCGACATCGTGTTCTAGGCGGTCGTTGGTGGGATGCACGATTTGGTTGACCGCAAAAGGCGCTGAGGGCTGTTCCGGGTGGCGTTCGTCATAGTCGGCCAGAGTATCGGTGATAGTTTGTAGCCACTCGCGCAGCGCTTCGGCAGGCCGCGCGTTAAGTGCCGGAAAAGCACCGATAATGCCCGCTTGGCACTGGGCAATCACCAGCTCAGGCCCAGAAACGATAAACATCGGGGAGCCGATCACCGGCAAGGTTAACGACGAAGTTAGGCGCGTTAGCATGGGGTAACTCACTGATTGTGATTATAGGGTCGTTAAAAAGCCCCTTAACGGGGCTTTTTACAGAAGCTTTTTTTACAGAAACTTTACAGCTTGCTCTCAAGCTCGGGCAGGATCTCAAACAGATCACCCACCAGGCCGTAATCCGCCACTTGGAAGATCGGCGCTTCTTCGTCTTTGTTGATGGCCACAATCACCTTGGAGTCTTTCATACCTGCCAGGTGCTGAATCGCGCCGCTGATACCCACGGCGATATACAGATCCGGGGCAACGATCTTACCGGTCTGGCCGACCTGCATATCGTTGGGCACAAAGCCTGCGTCTACCGCCGCGCGGGAAGCGCCAATGGCGGCACCCAGCTTGTCGGCAATGCCATCGAGCAGTTTGAAGTTGTCGCCGTTGCCCATGCCGCGGCCACCGGAGATCACCACTTTGGCACCGCCCAGTTCGGGGCGGTCTGACTTGGCCAGCGTTTCGTTGACAAAGCTGGACTGGGTGTTGTCTACCACCACGTCGACCGCTTCAATTGCGGCATTGCCGCTAGCGCCGACCGCATCAAAGCCGGTGGTGCGCACGGTAATAACCTTGAGTACGTCGTCGCTTTTGACGGTGGCGATGGCGTTGCCGGCGTAGATCGGGCGCTTGAAGGTGTCGGCGCTTTCGACGGCAATCACGTCCGACAGCTGGCTGACGTCTTTTAGCGCCGCTAAACGCGGCAGCACGTTTTTGCCGGTAGTAGAGGCGCTGGCGAGAACATGGGTGTAATCACCGGCCAGCTCAACCAGCAGCGCGCCCATGGGCTCGGCTAGCTGGTGGGCGTAAACGGCGTTATCCGCCACGCGCACTTTGCGGACGCCGTCGAGTTTGGCGGCCGCTTCGGCGGCGGCGCTTACGCCTTCACCGACCACCAGTACATCAATATCACCACCAATGGCGTGGGCGGCCGCCACCACGTGGGCGGTAGCGCCGGCGAGTTGGCCTTCGTGGAGATCGGCAAGTATCA
>LDZP01000098.1_pt1 | contig 49449 bp, 34 predicted proteins | sample 615351 | NCBI WGS metagenome assembly LDZP01 (sample SAMN03408296, study PRJNA278302) | terrestrial metagenome | isolation source: oil reservoir sample I1 | place: USA: Alaska, North Slope, Ivishak formation | collected 2013
CCTGTGGAGTTTGTGTAAGACCGGCAATGCCAAGGCATTGAAGGCAACGGACGACGAAGCAGGAACCAGGGAGGTAACGACCTGGGAATTCGCCACTACAATCTCTGATTTAGTGGTCGGAGGATGTCAATACTTATCCTTTCACTACTATAACGAGTCGTACCGCTCTTATGTCAGCATCTCCTTTGCCTCATTTATTGCCGCGTCATTTAGCCATTTTGCTAATGATGAGTGTGGCCACCATGTTCGCTGCCAATCACGTTGCTGCTCGGCTGGCGTTTGACAATGGCACCGGGCTGTTACTGGCGGTATTAACACGCTCTGGTGTTGCCTGTTTGATTTTGGTGGCGCTCGTCATCGTTCAGAAAAAACGCCTGTGGCTGCCCGCTGGCAGTTGGCCGTGGCAACTCGCTGTGGGGCTGCTGATCGCCATTCAAAGCGTTAGCCTTTATTCGGCGGTGGCGAGGTTGCCGGTAGTTATTGCGCTGTTACTGGTGAATACGTTTCCCATCCAGCTGGCGCTGTTGAGCTGGGCGCTGGGTGGGCCTCGGCCAACGCTGCGTAGTTGCCTGATCATGGGCACGATTTTAATCGGCTTGCTGGTGGTGCTGGATATTCCTTCCTGGCTTGCCAGTGCCGATGGCATGGGGCCTGGCTGGGTCGCGGGGATTATCTTTGGGCTAATCGCCGCCTTTGTGTTCGCCTGCGCACTGTGGGTTACCGAGCATCGACTAGCTGGCGTGGGTAGTACCCTGCGCAGCCTGCTCACTATGCAAACGGTGTTTGTCGCCATGGTCATTGGTGGCATTGCCGGGGCGGTGCCTGGTGGTATGAGCCTGCCTGACAACAATACGGGGTGGGTAGGGCTTGCGCTACTGGGGCTGCTTTATGGCTCAGCGTTTTCAATTTTGTTTATTTTTGTGCCACGACTGGATATGGCGCGCAACGCGCCGGTGATGAATATCGAACCGGTAGCCTCCTTGGTGCTGGGGTATTTCGTGCTGGGGCAAATGCTTAGCCCTGGCCAGTTAGTGGGTGGCGCGGTGGTGGTGGGCGGAATAGTAGTGCTTAGTTTGTCCAAGGGGCGGTAGGTAGCATTTGCGTTCTTCACGGTTATGAACCACACTGCAGCTGAGTAAGGAAACGCTGTTTTTTAACTGAGGAACAACCTATGAAGATGTCCGTATTATCACTTACATCGGCGGCACTCCTGGTTGGCGCAGGCGCATTTGCAATGTCTGCACAAGCACAACAATCCTTCACCTACCCACAAGGATACGTAGGCGGTGACGCGATGTTCTGGAGCCTTGATCCAGACAGAGGTTCTTCCAGTGATGACGTAGGCCTGCGACTTCGTGGTGGTGCCCAATTCAACGAATTCTTCGCCCTCGAAGGGCATTTAGGTACCGGTGGTTCCGACGGTGGTGCTGAGCTAGATTATTTAGTAGGCGCTTATGCTAAAGGTATTATTCCTATAGCCCCTGAAGTACGCCTGTATGGCTTGGCAGGCTTCACGGAAGTAGACTTTGACCGTGACCGCGAAAGCGGATTCTCTTACGGAGCAGGCGCTGAGATGGATCTAGCGAATAATTTGTCAGTAGGCGCGGATTACATGCGCTACCTGGATAAATCGGCTTACACCTTCGACGCTGCCAGCATTGGCCTGCGCTACCGCTTCTAAGTAAGTGGGCGTATCTGCCCCATTGGTATAGATGACTACAAACCCCATTGCTTTCTAAGCGGTGGGGTTTTTGCTTTTTTCTATGGGTCTAGGTAAGAAAGCGCAGCAACTTTCCTTACAAGGGCTACTCTGATAGGTGTGTTGTGGGATAACGGTAGCGTGAGTATCACCTGCCTGCACGCCACTTTCCCTACTCACTCTCCCTACTAACGGATTAGAGGTGTTCGTCATGGCAACTGGTAAAGAAGATAAAGCAAAAGGAACCGCCAACAAAGCCGCAGGTAAAGTCAAAGAAGCCGCGGGTAAGGTGACCGGTAGCGGCAAAACAGAGGCGAAAGGTAAAGCCCAGCAGGCGAAAGGCGAACTTCAGAAAGGCAAAGGTGAAGCCAAGGAACAGTTAAAGAAAAAGTAATCATGTTTGTTTAAGTGAACATGCTTGTTAGTAACGCATACAGGGGCCCGAGGGCCCCTGTATGCGTTGAGTCGTTTGTTGTTTATAACGGCACTTGGCTCAGTAGTGACCCAGTAGCTTCCACCACAAACCGCCGACAACCACCCAGATAATAAGATTGACCACGCTCATAATAAAGCCTGCTTTCCACCACTCACCTAGTGTCAGGTAGCCAGAGCCGAAAATAACCGGCGACGTTCCCGTGGCGTAGTGGGTTAAGGTCATCATGATAGATGAGGTAGCGGCCATGATCAGCACAAACGGCATGGGCGGGGCACCAAGGCTTAAGCCAACGGTGAGAAAAGCAGCCATCATGGCGGTGATATGTGCCGTGGTGCTGGCAAAGAAGTAATGGGTATACAGGAACGTCAGCACGAGGAGGGCGGCGGCACCTGCCCAACCAATCCCCATCATGGTAATCCAGTCCTGCATGTTGGCGGAAAACCAATCAATCAGCCCCGTTTCATTAAGCTGGCTCGCCATCATGATAAGGGCACCAAACCACAGTAGCGTATCCCAGGCATTTTTCTCTTTCAGTACATCTTCCCAGGTTAACACCCCGGTAAGCAGCAGCATGGAAAGACCGATAAAGGCAGAGGTTGTGGTGTTAAGGGTTACTGCATCACCAAAAAATAACGCCGGAATGTCCGCCCACAGCAGCAGAAGCACCAAAAAGACGAACAGCATGATGCCCTCGTCTCGGCTTATTTTGCCTAGTTCGGCCAGCTTGTCTCGCGCTAGTTGGGTGGCATTAGGTGTTTCTTTAATTTCTGGTGGGTAGAGCAGGTAAAGAATATAAGGCATCGCCAGGATAGCGACCAAGCCTGGCAGCAGCATAGCAACCGCCCAGGTTAGCCAGCTGAGCTGGATCTCTGCGCCTGTGGCAGTCGAAATTAATTGCACAGTCAGTGGGTTAGGTGCAGTAGCAGTGACAAACATTGCCGAGGTAATCGGGTTGCTGTGGTAATTCACTAAGGCCAGGTATTTGCCAATTTTGCCAGAAGTATTGTCTTCTGGGTGTGAATCAAAGCTATGGGCAATCGAGCGCATAATGGGGTGGATAATGCCGCCGCCCCGGGCAGTATTACTGGGTGTTACCGGAGCAATGGAAAGCTCCGAAAAAGCGAGACCATAGCCAATGCCCAGTGTCCGCTTGCCGAAGATGGAGATGAAATAGTAGCCAATGCGCGCGCCTAAGCCGGTTTTTATCAGCCCGCGTGAAATCATAATCGCAATAGCAATTAACCAGATAAGCGGGTTGGCGTAACTGCTTAAGGCCACATTGATGGCTGCGCCAGGCGTATCCCCCGTGACGCCGCTTGCCGCAACAATAGAAATAGCAATCACAGAAATAGCCCCAATGGGCATGGCTTTACCAATAATGGCGACAATAGTGCCTATGAAAATAGCCAGCATTAGCCACGCATTGGGCGTTAAGCCTTCTGGTAAGGGAACAGCCAGCCATATTAGCAGGGTCACGGCCACCGCAATAACGGTTGGCCAGAGTTTGAAGGGCAGCGTCGGCATAATAGAACCTATGTAGCGTTAGCGGGTGTTAGCGGCATGCTCCCAAGCCTGGGTTCAAGCAATGAAGCAGCGCCAGGCTCTCTATGTAAGTCTATATTTCACGCAGGCTTACCTCTTGCCCTATGTCAATGATGGCCCAGTTTGAGCGATATTGCCTCGTTTTATATTGTTGTTACCTTCGCTAAATACGACCTTAAAACGCTATGCGCGGTGTTAGAAATCGAATATATTTCAGCTGAGTTTGGTAAGCTAATCAAACCATGCCATATCAGGTGAAAATGCTATTCCACGCTCATTGTCTCTATCTCTTTCTCAAAAAAAGAACGAAAAAGGAAATGGTAATGCAGATTAAAACGTGGCTGGTGGCGCTAGTGGCGATGTGTGTTTCATCGATGGCACTTGCGGATGACTACTATGTCGATATTACTAACAATACTGGTTATACCATCGTTTACATGCACGTAAGCCCAGGCAACTCGAAAAGCTGGGAAGAAGATGTGCTGGGCAACGATGTATTAATGGATGGAGATACGCAGCGGGTTACGTTGACAGGCTATAACAGCCCTTACTTCGATGTGCGTCTTATCGATGAAGATGAAGATAGCTACACGTTCTGGAATGTCGATGTCTCCACTCAAGACCTGGTGGTTACTTTAGATAATCTTGATTAAATGCCTGAATTAAATACCTAGATTAAAGAGTCATCGTTTTAAAAGAATTACCGCTTTAAAAGAATTACCGCTGCAAATGATGATACCCCCCCGGTTAAAACCGGGGGGGTATCATTTTATATACCTAAACCGTTTAACGGTGATGTTTACGGTAATCTTAATAAACGGCCACGTGGCGCTGGACAAACACCTCAAGCTGGTGGCGTTGGCCATCCAAGGGGATGCGAACTTCTCCTTGTTGAAGCGCGAGGGCGCTGCCATCAAGCTGCGCGCTGAGCGCATCATCAGTAGTGGTCACCTTAACCGCGTAGTGGGTCTCGGCAATGGTCAGCGTCGCGCTAAACCCCGGCCATTCGCTGGGTAAACAAGGGGTGATAATTAGCCAGCTTCCCCCTCGGCGAATACCTAAAATCCCCTCAATACCGGCGCGATACATCCAGCTGGCCGAGCCTGTGTACCATGTCCAGCCGCCGCGCCCTGTGTGGGGGGCAACAGAATAAACATCCGCAGCGACCACATAGGGTTCAACATGATAGCGGGCGGTTTCTTCCTCCGTTCGGGCATGGTTAATCGGATTGAGTAGCGCAAACAGGTCGTGCGCCTTGCTGCCCTCGCCGAGCTTGGTAAAGGCTAGAACCGCCCACATCGCCGCGTGGCTATATTGCCCCCCGTTTTCGCGCATGCCCGGCGGGTAGCCGCTAATATAACCAGGGTCACGCTGGGGCTGGTCAAAGGGTGGCCAGAATAGCAGTGCGAGTTGCTCATCGCGTTTGATAAGCATTTGTTCAAGAGAGCGCATGGCAAGCGCTGCCCGGTGGGGTTCTGCGGCACCAGAAAGCACCGCCCAGGTCTGGGCTATCGAATCAATTTGGCACGCATCGCTCTCTTTGCTGCCCAGCCAGCTGCCATCATCAAAAGTTGCCCGCCGGTACCATAGGCCGTCCCATGCGTTGCTTTCCAGCGCAATACGCAACCCAGTGGCGTGGGCGCGCCAGCGCTCGGCGCGTGATGCTTCCGGGTTATCAGCCGGTGCTTGGCTGATCGCTGTCGGCGTTTGCACTTCGCGCTGCTCGGCAAAAGGTATAAACCGCTCCAGGGTATGCACTAACAGCCAACCCAACCACACGCTTTCGCCTTTGCCCGCTTCGCCCACGCGGTTCATGCCATCGTTCCAATCGCCGCCACCAATCAACGGCAGGCCGTGCTCGCCGCAAAGCGATAGGCTCTGATCCAAGCCACGGGCGCAGTGCTCAAACAGCGAAGCGGTTTCTTCTGCCACCATCGGCTGGAAAAAACAGTCGTGTTCGCCGGGGGCTAATTGGGCGCCTTCCAGAAAACTCACCGGCTCATCAAGCACGGCGGTGTCGTGAGAAGTGGCGATATAGTGGGCGCAGGCATAGGCCAGCCATACCCGGTCATCGGAAATGCGTGTGCGCACCCCTTGGCCGGAGTGCGGCAGCCACCAGTGCTGCACATCGCCTTCGACAAACTGTCGCGAGGCGGCGCGCAGTAAATGTTCACGGGTGGCTTCGGGGTTCGTGAACGTTAACGCCATGCCGTCTTGGAGCTGGTCGCGGAAACCATAAGCGCCGCTGGCTTGGTAGAAGCCAGAGCGCGCGGTAATCCGGCAGGCAATCGTTTGGTAAAGCAGCCAGCCGTTGAGCATGATGTCCATGGCGCGGTCGGGTGTGGTGACGTGTATGGCGTTAAGCTGCGTTTGCCAGTGGGCGTTTACCTTGGCGAGTTCGGCGTCGATATCCGTTTCGCGATAACGGGCAATCAGCGCCTGCGCTTCAGCGGCCGAGCCACCTTGGCCCATCAGCACCACGATATCGATGCTTTCGCCTACCGCTAACGACACGCGGCGGTTGAGCGCGGCACAAGGGTCTAACCCCGCGCCTTGGCTGCCGGCAAGCGGGGCTTTACTGCGCAGCCCCGCAGGTGATGCCAAACTGCTGCCATAGCCTATGAATTCGCAGCGGTCGGCTGTCCAGGCGTCGGGTTGGTCGCCTATATCAAGGAACGCTACTTTCCCTGGGAAGGTGATATTCCAAGGGTTTTCAACCAGCAGCGCGCCGCTGTCAGTGTCGAAGCGAGAGATCAGAAAAGGTGCCGAGCCACTGCGCGAAGTGCCTAGCACCCACTCGGCATAGGCGGTGACAGAGAGCTTGCGCGGCCGCCCTGAGTGGTTGCAGATGCGCAGCCGCGAAATTCTCAGGGGCGCATCCAAGGGCACGAAATGCAGCAGCGTCAAGGCAATGCCGTCCGTTTGATGCTCAAACTGGCTGTAGCCAAAGCCGTGGCGGGCAATATAGCGGCCTTGAGTGCGGATAGGGCGCGCGGTGGCGGTGAAAAGTGCCAGTGACTCTTCATCGCGCACATAAATGGCATCACCGCTTGGGTCTGCAACCGGGTCATTTGACCACTGCGTGAGCTGATTTTCGCGGCTATTATCCGCCCATACATAGCCAGCGCCTTCTGCTGACACTTGAAAGCCGAAGCCAGCGTTGGCGACGACGTTAACCCACGGGGCAGGGGTTGATGTTCCCGCTTCAAGTATCGTGACGTACTCGCGGCCATGGTGCGCAAAGCCGCCTAGGCCGTTAAAAAATTCAAGCGTAGGGAGCAGTGAAAGAGACGTATCGGTGGCCGTTTCACTACGCGGCCGAGGCAGTGGCCGTTTGGGCAGTAGGGGGCGCTGATTCGCCGTGGCTCGGGCTGGCAGCGTCAACGCCAACTGATTCGCCATGCTGCCGCGATGCGCTTTCAAGGCAACGCTCGCTATCGACTGCAGCTGCGTGCGCATTTCCAGGCTCATAAGGTCAGCGCGCAGTGTAAACACCGAACCAAGCGCGTGAGCATTTCTAAACCGTGGCTGCGTTTGGCTGCTGAGTACGGCGGTATCAATGGCATGCTGCAGGTCTTGAACGTAAGAAGACCCCCGCTCATTGATGATGACCACATCGACGCATAGCCGCTTCATGCGCCAGTATTCATGAGCGCGCAGCAGTTGGCGCACCTGGGCAATGTCATCCACCGTGTCGATGCGCATTAAAATAATCGGCAGGTCACCGGAAATGCCGTGTTGCCACAGCCGTGACTGCGGCCCCGCGCCGCGTTCAATGGCCTCACTGGGTGCTCTAAAGCGTGGGTCGGGGTATAAAAGCGGGGTGGCGAAGCGCTGAAAGTCGGCCGCTTCTTCAGGCTGAATACCCAGATGGCGAAGCTGCACCTGGGCTTGGGTCCAGGCCAGGGTTTTGGCGCGCTCGAAGGCGCTGCGGTCGTGATGTTTGTCGATAACATCGATTAGCGCCTCACGGGAGGATGCCACTACTGTCCAGTAAGCGATGCGGGCAGCGTTGCCGGGGGCGACACGAAGGCGGTAGCGCAGTGCAAAAACCGGGTCCAGTACGCTCCCTACCGTGCCTGATAAGCGCTGCCCGCTGGCCAGCGCAGAAGCATGCAGGGTAGCGTGGCCGCGACCTAAAAACCGGGCGCGGTCGGTTTCGTACTGTGGTTCGCCAACGGTTTCTCCTTCTACTACTGCAAAGTGCGCCGCCCATACGGGTTCATCGTCAGGCGCACGGCGTCGGCGGGTGGCAATGAGCGCGTTAAATTCTTCCAGGAACTCGGTGACGACAAACATTTTGGCAAAGGCAGGGTGCGCATTATCGGCGCCTGTGGTGGTCAAGACTAATTCTGAGTACGAGGTAATGTCGATATCACGCGCGTGGCGGCTGCTGTTGGTCAGCGCAATATGGCGTACTTCGCTGTCGTCCTCGCCGGAAACCAGCACTTCCATGTGCGTGGTGATGTCGTCGCGGCGGTGGGTGTAGCGGGCGTAGTCTTCGGCAAAGACCACATGATTACTGTCATCATGGGCATTGATGGTTGCCCCTTGGCCGGTTGCTGTCCACACGCCTGGCAGTTCGGTGTCGCGCAGGAAAATAAAGCTGCCTAAGTGGTCGCGTGTGGCGTCGGGTTGCCAGCGGCTAATGGCGATATTGCGCCACCGGCTATAGCCACCGCCGGTGGCGGTTAACATCACTGAGTAGCAGCCGTTAGAAAGCAGGTGCGTGACGGGCGGGGCATTGGCCAGCGTTGACACGTGGCGAATGGTTTGCGCCTCGTTAATGCTTTGGCTGGCGGTTGATTTCACTTCTTCCGCACGAGGGTGAACAATGTCCACATTGCGGGGCACTCGCTCTTGCAGCAGCAGCTCGCTGGCTTGAATCATCGGCTCACGGTGAAAGCGCGCACGCATCTGGCCATGGTGCAAGGTGTTGGCAATGGCCGCGATGGTCATGCCTTGGTGGTGAGCCATAAAGCTGCGCACGATGACCATGTCTTCCCCGGCAGGCAGCCGCGAACGGGTGAAGTCGAGCGCTTCATAAAAACCATAGCGCCCTAACGCGCCCAGCTCTTCTAAGCGTTTGAAGTTGCGGCAGGCACCGTTGGGGTCAACCATGGTGGCCAAGCCAGTGGCGTAAGGGGCGATAACCAGATCGGCGGATAGCCCTCGCTTAAGCCCCAAACCGGGCACGCCAAAGTTGGAGTATTGATAGGTGAATTCAAAATCACGCGCGTTATAGGCAGATTCCGAAATGCCCCACGGCGCGGAAAGCTGAGAGGCATACGCTTCCTGACGCTTGACCACCAGGCGGTTGGTTTGTTCAAGCAGGCTGCCGCCTGGGGCGCGCATAACCAGTGACGGCATCAGGTACTCAAACATCGAACCCGACCAGGAAATTAAAGCAGAGCCAAAGCTGAGCGGCGTTGCCGGTCGTCCTAACCTGAACCAGTGGCGGGTGGGAATATCCCCTTTGGCAATCGCAAACAGGCTGGCAAGCCGCGCTTCAGAGGCCAAAAGGTCGTAACAGCTGGTATCCAGGCAGTGGTCGTCCAGAGAGTAGCCGATTGAAAGCAGCTGGCGCTCGGTATTCAGCAAAAAGCCAAAATCCATGCCTACTGCCATGCGTCGTGCGGCGTTTGCCAGCTGCTGCATGCGGTTAGCCAGCTGCTGTTCTTGTTCGCCTGGCTGAACGGCGCGGTCATCAATGTGTTGAGTCACCGTTTTATGCAGTGCTTCCACCCAAAACAGCAGCTCTTCACACGGCAGGCCTGGCTGATCGTTAATGGTGGCGCGAAGCAGGCGTAAGGCCTTGTCTGTTAATAGGGATAAGTTCGTTAATAGGGATAAGTTCGTCAGCCACGCCGACGCCATTGCGTCGCTTTTGAGCTGGGCATCAATGGCTTCAAACTGAACGCTCAGTAAAGCAGCAAACTTTTCAGGCAACGTGTTAGGCGACGCGGCGGCGTGCTTAAGCGCATCGCGCGCCAGGCTCAACGTATCGGCAATGCCTTCACGCGGGTCTGTTAACCGGGCTTTCGTTTGCAGTGTCTCAAAGGCATTGGCGATGACGATAAGATGACCCGCCAGGTTGCCGCTATCTACCGTTGATACATAGCGGGGGTCTAGCGGGCGCAGGTCATGGGTGGTGTACCAGTTGTAGAAGTGCCCCCGGTAGCGGGGGAGGCCTTGCATCGTTTCCAAGGTGGTTTCAAGGCGTTGAAGCGCCTGCTGGGTGCCTAGCCAGCCAAAATCCCGTGCAGCCAGCGTTGAGAGTAAATAAAGCCCCATATTGGTGGGCGAGGTGCGCTGGGCCAAGGCGGGCGTTGGGTCTTCCTGAAAGTTGTCGGGCGGTAAGCCGTTGTCAGCTGGGGTTACAAAGGTTTCGAAGTAACGCCACGTGCGCCGCGCAATCAAACGTAGTTCGAGCGCTTCCTCTTCTGAGATCGTCGGCTGAACAACCGCGCTTTTGTGGCTGCTTAACCACGAGGCCACTGCCGGTGCCGCCAGCCACAGCAGCGCCAGGGGCAGGGCGATTACCCAGGTATCACCGGCAGACCACAGCGCGCTCAGTGCCACCATAAACCCGAGCAGCGTGCCCGGTGCCATACGTTGATAAAAACCCGCTACCGTTAAGGGCGGGCTTTTCATCGATTGGGCGGCTGATACCCATTCAAGCAGGTGCCGGTGCGTATAAAAAATACGGGTTAAGCTTCTGGCGATAGCATCCAGCATGCGCCATGCCTGGTCGGGTAAAAAAACCACCAGCAGTAGCATTTGCACAGAACCTAGCTTTAGCTCATCAAACCAGAGATGGTAGTGGTGGCGCAGCTTTGAGCGTGCCTGAAAGGGCACCAAGGATATGGTGAGAGAGAGCAGCACCGGGGCACCGACCACGGCTAACAGCAGCAGCGTGCTGGCAAGCGCCATCATAAAGGGCAGCTGCCAACTGGCCACCAGGCTTGCGAGCAATAGCGGGGGAATCAGCGAACGGCGCAGGTTGCCGATCATTTTCAAACGACCGGTGAGCGGCAGGTCAGCACCCGCCAGCCATGGCAGCAGCTGCCAGTCGCCGCGGGTCCAGCGGTGTTGGCGCTTAGCTGCCACATCGTAACGGGCGGGAAAATCTTCAATCACTTCGATATCTGAGGCAAGCCCTGCACGGGCATAAATACCTTCAAATAAGTCGTGGCTGAGCAGCGTGTTTTCAGGCACTCGGCCAGCGAGCGAGGCTTGAAAGGCATCAATGTCATAAATGCCTTTGCCAGCGAATGAGCCTTCACCTACTAAGTCTTGGTAAAGATCAGAAATTGTCGCGGCATACGGGTCAATACCGCCCGGTGCGGAAAATAGCCGTTGATAGATGGAGCCTTCTCCACCGGTGGGTAATGACGGCGTGACCCGTGGTTGCAAGATGGCGTAGCCCTCGACCACCCGGCGCTGCTGTACATCCATTCGCGGCTGGTTTAGCGGGTGCGCCATCTTGCCAATCAACCGGCTGGCAGCCCCTCTGGGAAGGCGCGTGTCAGCATCTAACGTGATCACATAGCGCACATCACGGGGCAGGGCGGGCGGGTCAATAAAGGTAGTATCATCGGCACCCCGCAGCAGTCGATTGAGCTCATGCAGCTTGCCCCGTTTGCGCTCCCAGCCCATCCAGGTATTTTCACTGTGATTAAATAGCCGCCGCCGGTGTAGCAAGAAAAAGCGCTGATCGCTGCTGCCCGCGTGCGGGCTGCCCAGTGAATAACGTTCATTTAATGCATCAATCCACCCCTGAGCCGCAGAAAGCAGCGCTGCTTCTCCCGGCAGCTCAGCAAGGTGGGCATCCACGCCATCAATAACCAATGCATAAGCAAGCGCGCCTTCACCGCTAGATAAATGATGCACTTCAAGGCGCTCAACCTGCTCGCGCAGGTCTTGCTCATCGGTTAATAGCGTAGGCACTGCAACCAGCGTTCGCAGCCGGGGTGGCACTCCTTTGGAAAGGTCTAGGCTAGGCAGCGGCTGGGCACCAACGCAGGAAATAATCAGCCGATTAACGATGAGCGTCGCCACTTCGATAATCGGCAGTAAGCCAAAAACGCCCAGCAATAGCAGCCAGGGCAGCGGGAATTCACGTAACGGAACCGGTAAAGCAAGCAACAACCCACCGGCCAGCGCCATGAGGCTTAAAGTCACTACGCTCATCATCCAGATATAGCTGTTAATACCGTGGAAAAGCAGTGACCGACGCAATCGCTGGGCAGGCGAAGGGGAAAAGCCAAGCGTATGTTCAAGCGCCTCACGTCCTGAACCAATTAAAAAATAGCCAGGGTCGCGTTTACGGGCGGCTTCGGCGGGGTCTTCGGTGTTTGCCTCTGCCAGCTGTGACAGGGCTAGCGCCGCTTCAGCCACCGCGAGTTCAGTGTGTTGGGAGCCTCGGGCAAGTTGCTCAACCGCACTGCGGTATTGGTTGCGGGTGGTGAAATCTAAGCTATCAAACGCACTCTGCTGGCGTAGTGTTGCGTCTACCAGACTGACACTCTCAAACACCTCAGCCCAATCGATGCTGGAAATAAACCGCATGCTGGTGATGATGTTGCGCACGGTCACGTTGGCAGCCCCTTGACGTTGCTGCGCGTGCTGAACCACCTCGTCTATGGTTTCGCCTTGATGGCTTAGCTGCTCTTCCAGCCAGCCTACGAGCGGGCTGCTACGCGGGTCTAGGCCGCGCAGCCGTTTAGCAAGTTGGGCGGTGAACTGCGCTGCTAGCGGTTCAGCTAACGGCCCTGCTTGAAGGTTGGGGGTGCCGGTCTCGGTGATAAAGGTGTTGAGATCTAAGGCTGTTCGCTTGTTTGCGGGCTTTAACCATTTCGCGGCTAAGGTGTCGGCTTCGTCCCTGGCCGTTTGTTCGTTAATGATTTGGTCGGCGAGCCGCCGTAGGTTCTCAATCAGCACGATGCGCAGTGTGATAGCCACGGCCCACAGTTCACCAATAGTAAGCGGCTGAACGCGTTGATAAGCGGTAATAAACGTTTGTAGGGTATCAATATCAACGTGGCTGTCGGTATGGGCAACAAACGCCCACGCGATGCCAAACACCCGCGGGTAGCCGGCAAAAGGGCCTTTGGCGAGTTTAGGCAGCTGACGATAATAGCCGGGGGGAAGATCACTACGGATCTCGCGGATCTGGGCTTCAATAAGGTGGTAATTGTCGAGCAGCCAAGCAGCCGCAGGGACAATATCGCGCCCACCCGACAGCGCCGCAGCGCTTTCGCGGTAAACTGCTAATAATGTTGTCGCGTTATCGTTAAGCCGTTTGGTTAAAGACACTACCTTGGGTGGCGTACTGGTCACTTCCTGGGCAAGTGCCAAACTGCCCGCGTGTTGTTCAAGCCGTTCAGCGCTAAAGAGTTCTTCCCTAACCGGAGTAGAGGAATTCCATGGCGCTGCAAACGCATGTTGCCTGCGCACATAACGGAGAAATTGGTTCACAGATTCCATCCTGGTGAAAGTGCGCTTTTGTCATCCGCACAAACGAAGTTTCCCCTGCTATCACAATGGTCGTGCCACGGGATGGCGTCCGTTCGCTAGCGCACATTGAGCCGATTAATGTAAAAGGTGCTAACGTAAAAGCTCTAATGGTGAAGGGTTTAACTATGAATACTCAATTGTGAATAGCTCCATTGTGAATAGCTCAACTGTGAATAGCTCAATAAAACCAGATACTGACATCCCATTAACGTGAAAATAAGGCAGGCCGTTAACGATAGTATAGCCAGTGTTGTGAAGTGCTCTGGAGTTAGGAAGAAAACCACCAACACAAGTACGTTTTTAGTATGTTTTAGTTAGTTGTTTTAATGAGTAACTGTCATTAAAAGACGATTATTTTTTAAATAGGCTTACTGTTTTAAATAAGCTTATTGGTTTTTTAGGGCAAATGTTAAGACATCTCTGATTCACTTTTTCCATACGCCATACGCCATACGCCATACGCCATACGCCATACGCCACGCATACGCTTGCGGTATAATTAGATGTTGCTAATAATTAAACTAAAGTCTTTATACTTTAGTTGTATATCGGGGTAAAGCGCTGGACTAATTGCCTGTGGCAGTGAATAAAGGGCGCCTCATGAGGGTCTCATACTGCTCTGTAAGCAGATTTTTTGCTTGAAGGGTGCCCCTCAACTTTTCTTTTAACTTTTCTTTCAACCCCGAACGTAAGTGGCCAACCGTATGCATAAAACCGCCCTGATGACGGTATGGGATCAGCTGTGGCACTCCCACTACCAAGCTAAAAATTTATTGATGTGCGCACTGCCCACCGGCGGGGCAGCTAAAGCGGCGGCATTAAATGCTAAACATGAACCTTCTAATCATGAACCTGCTAATCAGCCCAAGCCGCCTGCGTATACTGCCCCGCAGAAGGTTGGCTTACTGCTAGGCCCGTTGCTGTTTGCCCTAGTAGTGCTATTTTTTCACCCCGAAGATTTAAGCTATGAAGGCCGCATGGTATTGGCGACAACGCTATGGGTAGCCGTGTGGTGGATTACCGAAGCCATTCCCATTCCAGCAACCTCGCTGCTGCCCATCGTGCTTCTGCCGATTACCGGGGCGTTAGAGGGCAGTACCGTAACCGCCGCTTACGGCAACCCGATTATTTTCCTGTTCCTGGGTGGCTTTATGATTGCCCTGGCGATGGAAAAGTGGGATTTGCACAAGCGTATCGCGCTATCAATTATTGCCGTGCTGGGCACCACGATTAACAGCATCGTATTTGGCTTTATGGCCGCGACCGGCTTTTTGTCGATGTGGGTATCCAATACCGCAGCGGTGATGATGATGCTGCCGATTGGTACCGCGATTGTTTATCAAGTCACTCAAGAGCTGAGCAAAACCGAAGGCGATCACAGCGGTGAAATTGATAAGTTTAGTAAAGCGTTGATTTTTGGTGTTGGCTACGGTGGCACCATCGGTGGCCTGGGAACGTTGATCGGCACCCCGCCCAATATTATTTTAGCTGCCATTGTAAACGAGCTGTTTGGCGTTGAAATTTCGTTCGCCGGGTGGCTGGTGTTTGCTCTGCCCGTGGTGGTAACGCTGCTGTTTATTGGCTGGATCATGCTCACGCGTTTTATCTACCCGATTAAATTAAGCAAGCTGCCAGGTGGTAAAGCGTTAATTAAAAAAGAAATGGCCGCATTGGGTCATATCTCTTTTGAAGAAAAAGCCGTGCTCGGTGTTTTTCTGTTTGCTGCGTTTTTCTGGATAACGCGTTCGTTTCTATGGCAGGGGCAGATCATCAACATCCCTGGTCTCAACGACACCATGATTGCGGTGGTGGCCGCACTGCTGCTGTTTTTGATCCCCTCTAAAACTAAAGGCGGCTGTTTGTTGGGTTGGGATGTCGCCAAAGATGTGCCCTGGGGCATTTTGCTGCTGTTCGGTGGTGGTTTGGCGATTGCGGCTGGTTTCGGCTCTTCTGGCCTAGCGCAGTGGATCGGTGGGCAAATGAGCGTGCTGGAAGGCGTCAACTTCTTGCTGGTAATCCTGCTGGCGACCGGCATGGTGCTGTTTTTAACCGAGATCACCTCAAACACCGCCACCGCGACGATGATTCTGCCGGTGCTGGCGTCACTGGCGCTGGCGCTCAACATTCATCCCTTTGTGCTGATGGTGCCCGCCGCGATGGCCGCCAACTGCGCCTTTATGCTGCCGGTGGGCACCCCGCCCAACGCGATTATCTTTGCCACCGGCAAAATCACCATCATCGAAATGGTGCGCAACGGGTTCTGGCTAAACATCATTGCCATGCTATTGATTACGGCGGCCGTGTATTTCCTGTTACCCATCATGTGGGGGGTTGATTTAACCACCTACCCTGACGCCTTCCGTCGTTAGTAAACGGCTTAGCCTTGAATAAGCCTCGCCAGCGTGCGGGGCTTTTTTATGGGTAGATAAAGTGTCGGGTTGTTATCATGCCGCTACACCCTTTTTGCTGAGCTTGCTATGCGCCTACTTCATACCGCCGATTGGCACCTGGGGCGGCTGTTTCACAACCTTTCGCTGCTGGATGATCAGCGCCATGTGCTCAACCAACTCATCGAGATCATCGACCGCGAAAAGGTCGATGCGGTGTTAATTGCGGGCGATATTTACGACCGTTCAGTGCCGCCTGCTGCCGCTGTCACGCTGCTGGATGAGGTGCTCCACGCGCTCTGCGAAGAGCGCAAGCTGCCGGTGGTAATGATCTCAGGCAACCACGATGGAGCCGAACGGCTGCGCTTCGGCGCGCGCCACCTGCGCCAAGCCGGGCTGCATATCCTTTCCGATTTATCAGATTTTGCCACGCCGGTAACGCTGGCCATTCAAGGCGTTGAGGTGGATGTGTTCGGCATCCCCTACGCTGACCCCGAGCATGTGCGCAGCCAGTTCAACGTTGAGGTGCGCGATTTTGATGGCGCTCACCGCTATTTGGTCGAACGCATTAGCGAGCAGCGCCACCCAACGCGCCCGTGCGTGCTGATGAGCCACTGCTTTGTGGATGGCGGCAGCGCCTCCGATTCTGAGCGCCCGCTAACGTTAGGTGGGGCCGAAAGCGTTACCTGGCAGCCCATGCAAAGCTTTGACTACGTGGCACTTGGCCACCTTCACGGCCCGCAGTATCGCGGCGGCGAGCATATTCGCTACAGCGGCTCGCTGCTCAAATACAGCTTTTCCGAAGCCAGCCAGCGTAAAGGCGTAACGCTAGTAGAGTTAGATGCCAGCGGCGTCACGCAGATTGAGCAGATCCCGCTAACACCCAGCCGTGAAGTGCGCGTGTTAGAAGGCGAGATGGCTGCGTTGATTGCCCAGGGGCGAACGGATGCCAACGCCGATGACTACCTGCTGGTGCGGCTAACCGATCGCCACGCCATTCTCGACCCCATGGGCAAGCTACGTGATGTCTATCCCAACGTGCTGCACCTAGAAAAGCCCGGCATGTTGGGCACCCATGGCCATCAGCAGCTTGATCGCGAGCGGCTGCGCTTTGATGCCCTGGACATGTTCAGCGATTTCTTTAATCAAACCAGCGGGGAAGCCATGAGCGATGAGCAGGCGAGTGCCATGGCGGCGTTAATTAACCAGCTGCAGCGCGATGAGGTTCAAGAATGACGCCGTTAACCCTCACCATGCAGGCGTTTGGGCCTTTTGCGGGCACAGAACGCATTGATTTCACTGCGCTGGGCAGAAGCCCGCTGTTTCTGATTAATGGCCCCACCGGAGCGGGCAAAAGCTCGATTCTTGATGCGCTGTGTTTTGCGCTTTACGGCCAAACCACCGGCAACGAGCGCGACCCCGCGCAGATGCGCTGTGATCAAGCGGACGCCGCGCTGCTAACCGAAGTGACGCTCGATTTTCGCCTGCGAGGCGTGGATTACCGGGTTCGCCGCGTGCCCCAGCAGGAACGCCCCAAGGCGCGCGGCGAAGGCACCACCACCCATAACGCGGAAGCGCAGCTGTGGCGTTTGAAAACGGGTGGCGAGGTCGAAACCTGCTTAGTCGCCCGCAAGGTCAACGATGCCACCGCAGAGCTGCAAACCCTGATTGGCCTGGATGCTAACCAGTTTCGCCAGGTGATGGTGCTGCCCCAGGGCAAGTTCCGCGAACTGCTGCTGGCTGGCTCCAAAGAGCGCGAAGTGATTTTTTCTCAGCTGTTTCAAACGCAGATTTTTCAGCGTATTGAAGAGCGCCTGCGCACTCAGGCCAATCAAATCGAGCGGGCGGTGAATGATCATCGCCAGCATATCAGCGGCATTCTTGCCGGCGGAGAGCTTGCCAGCGAAGCCGCGTTAGCGCAGGAGCTTGAAGCACTGACACCCCAGGTAGACCAAGCGCGGCAACAGTTCGAAGCCGCCCAGCTGAAATGCCGCAGCGCCGAAAAGCAGCGCAATGAGGCGCTGGAACTGCAGCGCAAATTTGAGGCCCGCGATCGGCTTGCGGCGGATAAAACCCGCCATCTTGAGCAGCACGCTCGCATAGAGAGCAGTAAAGAGCGTTTAGCGCAAAGCACCCACGCCCAGGCGCTGCGCCCTTACAGTACCGCTTTAGTTCAGGCGCAGCAGGCGTTAACCGTCGCCCAAGCCGATCAGCAGCAGGCGCAAGCCGCCTTAGCCACCCAGCGTACTAACGCCGAACAGGCGCAGCAGGCGTTAGAAACGGCACGCCAGCGTCAGGCGGAGCTTCCCGCACTGCGTGAACAGCATCGCCAGCTGGGCGAGTTTATCCTTAAAAGCCAGCAGTTAAGCCAGCTGCAAGGGCGTTTTCAAACGGCGCAGGCTGCCTGGCAACAGGCCGATGGGGCGCTCAAGCGTGATGAGGCGCAGCTAGATAGCATTCGCCAGCAGGGCGAAGCGATAGGCGTTAATCTGGAGCGTTTACAGGTTGAGTTCCAGCAGTTGGCCAGCGCCCCCGCAGAGCTAAGCCGCCATAACCACCTGCTAACCCAGCGCCAAGAGCTGGATGATCTCACTCGGCAAGGGCATGCGTTAACCACGCAACAGCAGCAGGCAACGGAAGCTCTCAACCGCCAGCAACGCGAAGCAGAGCAAGCGCAGCGCCACGCCACCGAGCAGGAGATGCGCTGGCACCAGGGGCAGGCCGCGCTGTTAGCGCTTACTCTTGAACAGGATGCTCCTTGCCCGGTGTGCGGCAGCCTGGAGCATCCAGCCCCAGCGGCCAACAGTGCAGACGTGGTCACCCAGGCGCAGGTTGAAGACGCCAGGGCGGCGCAAGAACAGGCTCGCCAAGCACGCCAGAGCGCCGAACGTGATCATCATCAGCTCGCGCAGCAGATTAACTACACCGCAGAGCAGGCTCAGCGGCTTAGCCAGCAGCTGGGCGAGTGGGCTAGCCACGCGCTAATTGAGCTGCAACATGCCTGCGAAGATTTGCGCCGCCAAGTGCAGCGCCGGGAAAGCGTTGAGACTGAGATTAGCCAGCAAAACGCCGCTCGCGATACGCTGCGCCGTGAGTGGGTCGCGCTGGATAAACAGCTCAAAACCCAGCAACCCGCGGTTGAAAAGGCCAAAGAAGACGCGCTGCGGCTAGAAAGCCAGCGTGACCAGCTGAGCCAATCGCTGCCGGAAAATGCCCGCGACCCTGAGGCAATGCGCCAAACCCTCGCTGAGCTGGAACGCCAGATCGCACAGCTGGAAAAAGCCTGGGAGAGTGCTCAGCAGGCGCTTTCGACTAGCCAAACCCAGCTGGCGCGAGCAGACGAGCAATGGCGCGGGGCAAGCGAACGAGTCGAACAGGCTAAACAAACACTTGAACAAGCCCAAACAGCGTGGCACGCCGCGCTGCAGGCCAGCCCTTTTAGTGATGAGGCGGCGTTTCAGGCAGCGCAGTTGGATGACCTACAACAGCAAGAGTTAACTCGCCAAGTAGAGGCGTACCAACGTCGCTTAGCCGAGCTTGAAGGCGCGCTGGAGAATTACCACACCCAGCTGGCGGGAAAAGCGCCGCCGGATATCACCGCGCTGACCAGCCTAGCCGAGGCCGCCCAGGCAGAAGAGCACACCAAGCTAGAGGCCTGGCGGGGGCTGGATGGACGGTTGACCACGCTCAAAGGCATTGGCCAAAAGCTGGCCACTGCTCATACGGCGCAGGCAGAGCTCGAAGCCCAATATCAGCTGTGGGGCACGCTCAGCGAAGTCGCCAATGGCCGCACCGGGCACCGTATTAGCCTGCAGCGCTTTGTGCTGGGCGTGCTGCTGGATGACGTGCTGATTCAAGCCTCCGAGCGGCTGGTGCGCATGAGCCGCGGGCGTTATCAGTTGGTGCGTCGGGAAGATCCGTCAAAAGGCAACAAAGCCTCGGGGCTGGAACTGGATGTGGCCGACACCTACACCGGTAAGAACCGCTCGGTAGCGACGCTTTCTGGCGGGGAATCGTTTATGGCCGCGCTTTCGCTGGCGCTGGGGCTCTCGGATGTGGTGCAGGCTTACGCTGGCGGTATTCAGCTGGATACACTATTTATCGATGAAGGCTTTGGCAGCCTGGATCAGGATGCCTTGGACCAAGCCATCGCCATGCTTAGCGAACTGCAAATGGGCGGGCGCATGATTGGTGTGATCTCCCATGTCAGCGAACTCAAAGAGCAAATGCCAGTCCGTATAGACGTGCGTGCCAGCCGCCAGGGCAGCTCGGTGGAAGTAAAGGGCGCACTTCTTTAACGCCTAAGGCAGCGCTAGTTCATGCTGCGTTCATGCAGTATGTTTTATAACGTGAGTGAATCGTCAAACGAGCCCTAAAAATAACATATACTTAGGAGTGCAAGGATGAACGCAAGCAAAATTTTACAGCAGCTGATGCAACAAGCGGGCGGAAGCCAGAAGGGCGGCAGTGGCAGCGGTGTCGATATCAAAGGCATGCTGAGCGGGCTTTCTAAGCAGCTCGGCGGTGGTGGCAGCAGCCAGGGCAGAAGCGACCAAGGCGGCGGCTCCTCCGGTGGTTTTGATGTCAAAAGCCTGCTGGGCGGCGGCGCTATGGGGCTGCTAGTGGGTTCCAAACGCGGCCGCAGCATGGGCGGCAAGGCACTAAAATACGGTGCCATTGCCGGTGTCGGCGCGCTGGCCTGGAAAGCCTGGCAGAACTCCCAAGCGGCGAAAAATGGCAATGCGCACCAAAGTGCTGGCCAAAGCGCATCGGAAGGCGAACGGGTAGAAGTGCTTAGCGGTGAGTATCAAGAGCGCCGCAGCCTGGAGCTGTTGCAGGCGATGATTATGGCTGCCCGGGCCGATGGCCACATTGATGAGCAAGAGCAGGCGCTAATCACCGAGCAGATTGATGCCCTGGGTGCCGATCAAGAGATGCACAACTGGGTGGAACAGCAGCTAAAAGCGCCGTTGGATGCCCAGGCGCTGGCCCGCGAAGCGGACTCCCCTCAAGCGGCACGCGAAATGTATTTAATCAGCGTGGCCGTGATCGATGACCAAAAACCCATGGAGCGCGCCTGGCTTGACCAGTTGGGCAGCGCGCTTAACTTGCCCAAAGAGATGACCGCTGAACTTGAGCGTCAAGCGCAGCAGGCAGGTTAATGCTGGAGACGGTTAATTTTTGGCTAGCCACCGGCTTTGGGTTAGGGCTAGCGCCGGTGGCACCGGGTACGGTTGGTTCGTTGCTGGGAGTTCCGCTGGCGTGGTGGTTGTTAAGCCGCCCGCTGGTTCAGCAGGGTGCCGTTATGGTTATTTTGCTAGCGCTGGCGGTGCCGGTTTGTCACTACGCTTCGCTGCAGTTTGCAGGATTAGACCACGGCAGTATCGTCGCCGATGAGTTCCTGGCGTTCCCGCTGGCGGTCATTGGGTTGAAGGCTGCGCGTCATCCGCTGGTCATGGCGCTGGCTTTCGTTGTGTATCGGTTTTTTGATTCGATCAAGCCGCCGCCGATTCATCTGGCGGAGTATGTGCAGGGCGGCTTTGGCATTGTGCTAGACGACGTTATCGCTGCACTGGTGGCCTGGGTAGTGATGGCAATTGGGCTAAAACTTTGGCAGCGCCGATCGCCACAGCGCGCTTAAACGCTTTTTAGTGTGGCAAAAAAGCGCCGCTAGCCTGATGAAAAGCTAGCGGCGCTCTTGTTTCCGTTGCAGATGTTTTACCGCTCATGATGTTGAGCGTTTACCGCATTACTCTTGGACGACAATCACCGACTTAACATTGACGAACTCAAGCATGCCAAAGCCGCCGTGCTCGCGGCCATAGCCCGAGTTTTTCACGCCACCGAAAGGCATTTCCGGGGTAGCAACACCAAAGCCATTGATAAACACCATGCCGGTATCAAAGTACTTGCTGGCAAGCTCGGTGGCGCGTTTTACATCTTTAGAGATGATGCCGCCGCCCAGGCCGTAACGGCTGTCGTTGGCAATGCGCATGGCATCTTCGTCATCTTTGGCACGAATTAGCGCAGCGACGGGGCCAAACAGCTCGTCGTCGTAAGCGGGCTGACCAGGGGTGACGTTATCCAGCACGGTGACCGGGTAAAACGCGCCCTTGCCTGATGGCTTTTCACCGCCGCAAAGAATCTTCGCGCCTTTGCGCACGCTCTCTTCCACCTGCTTGTGGAGGCCATCGCGAAGATCGACGCGGGCCATGGGGCCAAGGTCGCTGTCTTCTTGGGTTGGGTCACCTGCTTTCAGCGCCTGCATGCGCTCTACGTAGCGTTTTTTAAACGTTTCATAGTTCTTGTCAGTGACCACAAAACGCTTGGCCGCCACACAGGTTTGACCGCCGTTGTAGACGCGCCCTGTTACGCAGGTGTCGATGGCGACATCCATATCGGCGTCATCAAGTACCAGGTAAGCGTCGTTGGAACCCAGTTCCAGTACCGTCTTCTTAAGGTTTTCAGCGGCTTTGGCGCCGACTTTACGGCCTGCGCCGTCGCTGCCTGTTAGCGTCACGCCCCGCACGGCAGGGTGAGCGATGACTTCGTCAGAAATATCGTGAGAGATCACCAGCGTGCGGAAGACGTTCTCAGGAAGCCCCGCTTCGCGGTAGATTTTTTCCAGCAGCAGGCCGCTGCCGGTCACGTTTTCAGCGTGTTTTAGCAGCACGCCGTTACCCGCCATGAGGTTGGCGATGGAGTAACGTACCACCTGATACGCCGGGAAGTTCCAGGGCTGAATGCCGTAGATCACGCCCATTGGTGAGTAGGTCACAAAACCGCGCTCGCCATTGCCAGGCTGACGCTCTTCGTCGGCTAGCTTTTTGGGGCCATGTTCAGTGGTGTAGTCACAGATGCCGGTACACAAATCAACTTCCTGACGAGCCTGAGAAGGCAGTTTCCCCATCTCTTTGACCATCAGGTCAGCAAGTTCTCCTTTGTGTTTTTGCAGCGCTTGGCCAATGGCTTTGACCGTTTTAGCGCGGCTTTCCAGCGATTCTAGGCGCCAATCGAGAAACGCCTCGTAGCAGGCGTCCACTATCTGCTTGGCTTCCGCGCTGCTCATTAGCGTATAGGATTCGAGGGTTTCACCATTGGTGGGATTGATCGTCTTGATACTGTTGCTCATAAGATCTCCTATCTATAGATCAACGTTGGGTCAAAGCGTCCAGCTCCAGGACGCTTATCAACCGACCGGTCTATTTCTGATGTACGGTCACTGTAGTACAACATGAGCGCTTATGCGTAACGACAGCGCTCACTCTTCAGCAGTACTCATTCTTCAGCAGTACTTATGTGTCCGGCAGTGATTTACGCCATCAGTTCAGTCGATGTGGCCAAACTTCATCCAACGTACTGAGCGCAGCGTTGACGGTTGGTTCGTTGGCGCTGTCGTGACGCCAGATAAAGCTTAATGCGCAGGGCAGGCGAATATTGTCTGCAACCGCCAGGCCACTCTCCTGACGTTCCGTCATCGCCAGGGCGTCGCGTGCCAGGCTCAGGCCAACGCCTGCGCGCACCAGGTCCAACATGCAGGCTTCCTGGTCGACCTGGGCCACCCGGTTAGGCACCGCGCCGCTTTTCGCTAGCGCCTGCTTTAACAGCCGGTGGTGGGCGGAATTTTGCGGGGTGACAATCCACGGTAGCGTTGCCAGGTGTTCCCAACGGGTATCAATCAGCCTATTTTCCCAGCCCGCAGGGGCGATAACGTGGTAGTGGAAGTGCGTCAGCTCGCGCCAGGCCAGTGCCTCATGCTCTTTTCCTGGAGTGAATCCAGGGGCCTGTTCAGGCCCTTGGCCGGGCGGCGCTAAATAAAAGCCGACATCCAAATCGCCCTGTTCAACGCGGTTCAGCACGCTGCCGCTCATTCCGTGATGCAGTTCGGTTTCTAACTGGGGTGCGCGTGCCATTAAGCGGCTTAAAAAAGCGCCAAGGCGGAGAAATTCCGGGTCAACAATGGTGCCGATGGAGAGCTTGCCGCGCAGCGTGCTGTGCAGGGTTCCGGCGGTTTGTTCAAAGGCCTGGGCGCTGGCCAGAGCTTTTTCAGCAGCAGGCAGCAGCGCGTGGCCGTCGGCGGTTAGCGCAAGGCCTTGGGGGCGGCGACTAAACAGCGTCAGCCCCAAATTTAGCTGTAATTGCTTCAACTTTAGGCTAATGGCCGGTTGCGTCAGGTGTAGTTGTTCTGCGGCGCGTGACACGCTGCCCGTTCTTGCAACGGCCACGAAGGCGCGCAGTGTGGCGTAGTCTTGCATGGTGAGCCTCATATCCTAGCGCTGATATTAGTAGAGCTTATAACTGGCTTTTAAATAACTCAATTGATCCGTGCGTAGAGCGGGGTAGGCTAGGTTAAAAGTAGGCTTTTACTAACAGGCTTTTCTTAGCAAGCACTTCACACGCGCACAGGTAATCTCATGACAACTAATTCCACAACAACTAACCCTATGACAACAACAGCGATTCAGCACTTTATTAACGGCCAGGTCACCGCTGGTGAATCTTCAAACGCTCAGGACGTATTCAATCCTGCCACCGGCCACGTTACCGGCCGTGTGTCACTTGCCTCTGCGGTAGACGTGAACACCGCAGTAGAGGCGGCCCAAGCTGCCTTTCCCGCCTGGGCCGATACCCCGCCCATTCGCCGTGCCCGCGTGATGTTCAAATTTTTAGAGCTGCTCAATCTTCATAAAGATGAGTTAGCCGAAGCGATTACCAAAGAGCACGGCAAGGTGTTCACCGACGCCCAGGGGGAAGTGGCTCGCGGTATTGATATTGTTGAATTCGCCTGCGGTATCCCGCAGTTGCTTAAGGGCGATTACACCGAGCAGGTCAGTACCGGGATTGATAACTGGACCATGCGCCAGCCGTTAGGCGTTGTTGCTGGTATAACGCCGTTTAATTTCCCCGCCATGGTGCCAATGTGGATGTTCCCGGTAGCCATTGCCGCAGGTAATACGTTTATTTTGAAGCCCAGCCCCCTTGACCCCAGCGCTTCGCTGCTAATGGCTAAGCTGCTGAAACAAGCGGGCTTGCCCGATGGCGTGTTCAATGTTGTACAGGGCGATAAAGAGTCGGTGGAAGCGCTAATCGACCATCCAAACGTTAAGGCGCTGTCGTTTGTCGGCTCCACGCCCATTGCCAACCTGATTTACGAGCGCGGCGCGCGCAACGGCAAGCGGATTCAAGCGTTGGGCGGGGCCAAAAACCACATGGTGGTGATGCCCGATGCCCATTTGGATAAAGCCGTCGATGCACTGATCGGTGCTGCTTATGGCTCTGCCGGTGAGCGCTGCATGGCGATTAGCGTGGCGGTGTTAGTGGGCGACGTGGCGGATAAAGTCGTTCCAGCCTTGGCAGAGCGAGCTAAAGCGTTAAAAGTAAAAGACGGTATGCAGCTGGATGCGGAAATGGGCCCCATTGTCACCCGCCAAGCCCATCAGCGGATTACCGGGTATATCGAAAAAGGCGTAGCGGAAGGCGCTGAATTAGTGGTTGATGGCCGCAGCTTTGAGGCCTCAGAGGCGGGTGATGACTGTGCCGAAGGGTTCTGGATGGGCGGCACGCTGTTTGACAATGTCACGCCTGAAATGACCATCTACAAAGAAGAGATTTTTGGCCCGGTGCTGGTCTGTGTGCGGGTGCCGGATATCGCCACCGCGATTCAATTGATTAACGACCACGAGTTCGGCAACGGCGTTAGCTGCTTTACCGAAAGCGGTAGCGTGGCGCGTGAGTTTGGCCGCCGTATTCAGGTTGGTATGGTAGGTATCAATGTGCCCATTCCGGTGCCCATGGCGTGGCACGGCTTTGGTGGCTGGAAACGCTCACTGTTTGGTGATACCCACGCTTACGGCGAAGAAGGCGTGCGTTTCTACACCAAGCAGAAATCTATCATGCAGCGCTGGTCGGATTCGATTGATGCTGGCGCTGAGTTTGTGATGCCTACGGCGAAGTAACGCCTAACCGTTACGGGAGCCAGCCAATGTCAGAATCAACGAATAATAAATTTGACTATATCGTGATAGGAGCAGGCACCGCCGGGTGCCTGCTGGCCAACCGGCTGAGCGCCAACCCTAACAATAAGGTGCTGCTGATTGAAGCAGGTGGCCGCGATAACTACCACTGGATCCATATCCCGGTGGGCTATCTCTACTGTATTAACAACCCGCGCACCGATTGGCTATTTCGCACCGAGCCCGATAAAGGGCTCAACGGCCGCTCATTGATTTATCCGCGGGGTAAAACCCTGGGTGGTTGTTCCAGCATTAATGGAATGCTTTATCTGCGTGGTCAGGCGCGGGATTACGACCATTGGGCGGAGCTGACCGGCGATGACGCCTGGCGGTGGGAAAACTGCCTGCCTGATTTCATGAAACACGAAGACCACCATCGACTGGATGAGGGCGGTGACGGGGATGCCGAGCATCGTCGGTATCATGGCCACGGTGGCGAGTGGCGAATCGAGAAGCAGCGCTTAAGCTGGGAAGTGTTGGACGACTTCGCTGAGGCGGCGGTTCAAGCCGGCATTCCGCGCACTGAAGATTTCAATCGTGGCGATAACGAAGGCGTCAACTACTTCGAAGTTAACCAGCGTGGCGGCTGGCGCTGGAATACCTCTAAAGCGTTTTTGCGGCCTATCAAAGAGCGCTCTAATCTGACTGTCTGGCACTCAACCCACGTCAATCGACTGCTATTTGAGCAGCAAGGTGGCAAACCGGGCTGCGTAGGCGCAGAGCTTTTACGCGAAGGCAAAGCGCTCAACGTGGCGGCCAATAAAGAAGTGGTGCTAAGTGCGGGGGCAATCGGTTCGCCTCAGATTCTGCAGCTCTCTGGTATTGGCGACCCCGAGCTGCTGCAGCGCCATGGTATTGATGTAGTAGCAGTGCTTCCCGGGGTGGGTGAAAACCTGCAGGATCACCTGCAAATTCGTTCCGTCTATAAGGTGAAAGGGGCAAAAACGCTTAACACCATGGCCAGCACCCTGCTAGGGAAGGCTAAGATTGGTTTGGAATACGTGTTTAAGCGTTCTGGCCCGATGAGCATGGCACCTTCACAGCTATGTATCTTTACGCGCAGCTCTGACGATTACCAGCATGCCAACATCGAATACCACGTTCAGCCATTAAGCCTGGATGCGTTTGGCCAGCCGCTGCACCCGTACCCGGCGATCACTGCCAGCGTGTGTAATTTGAACCCAACCAGCCGTGGCTCGGTACGGATCAAAAACCGTGACCCACAAGCGGCGCCGGCCATTGAACCTAACTACCTGAGCACGGAAGAAGACCGCAAGGTGGCGGCGGATTCACTGCGCGTGACACGGCGGATTGCCGAGCAGCAGGCGTTTGCCAAATACCAGCCAGAAGAGTTTAAACCGGGGCTTCAATATCAGAGCGACGATGAGTTGGCTAAATTGGCTGGCGATATTGGCACGACGATCTTTCACCCGGTAGGCACCACGAAGATGGGGCGCGACGACGACCCGATGGCTGTCGTGGATTCAAAGCTTCGGGTGAAAGGTGTCAATGGGTTACGCGTGGTAGATGCAGGCGTTATGCCGACCATCACGAGTGGCAATACCAACTCACCCACCTTGATGATTGCGGAGAAAGCGGCTGGCTGGATATTGGCGTAGCGAGAGATCGCGACATAATTTCTTTCAGGTGTTTATCGCAGTGTTGACGCGGGCAGCGGTTTAGCGCAAGATGCGTGCAGTTGGTTAGCAAGTCGAACGTTGTCAGCAGTATAGAAGCGCCTCAAGCGTTAAATCTGGTGAAAGTCTCTTGTTCTACCCACTGCACTTCGGGTATTACCCGGTTTTAATTAGCTACATTGAGGAACTCAATCATGGCAACTGGCACAGTTAAGTGGTTCAACGACACTAAAGGTTTCGGCTTCATTTCTCCTGACGACAATGGCGACGACCTGTTCGCACATTTCTCTGAAATTCAGTCTGAAGGCTTCAAATCTCTGCAAGACGGCCAGAAGGTTTCCTTCGACGTCACCCAGGGTAAGAAAGGCCTTCAGGCTTCTAACATCAAAGTAATCTAAGTTAATTCTTAGACTTTAAGATGTTAGCAATCATCGCCTAGCGCTGATTGACCAGAAAACCCCGCCTAGTGCGGGGTTTTTTGTGTCTGTACGATTTGGCGTATCGTCTTACGCTTATTCACGCCTCACGCCTCACGCCTCACGCCTCACGCCTCACGCCTCACGCCTCACGCCTCACGCCTCACATCTTTTATATTCCATTTTGATCTTTAAGTGTTTCTAAAAATAACTTTTTAGAATATAGGATTGGCCTCACAATATCACCATGCTTATTTGTTAAGGATACCGTGGTGATGTCGCTGGATGCTTGGATTGCAGTAGGGGTGGTGCTGACCATTTTCCCGCTGATGGCGTTCTCACGCTTAGGGCCGGATATTATTCTGCTCGGCGCGGTGGTTTTACTAATGACGCTCGGGGTGATTGACCCACAGCAGGCGCTGGGCGGGTTCTCCAATAGTGGCCTGTTTACCGTCGCCTTTATGTACGTGTTGGTGGCAAGCATTCGTGAAACCGGCGGAATTGATCTGATCATTCGCTACGTGCTGGGTCGCCCTACGGGGGAAAGAGGGGCGTTGGCGCGCCTGCTATTGCCCGTGGCCGCCCTCAGCGCCTTTGTCAATAATACGCCCGTGGTGGCGACCTACATTCCCGCAGTGATGAGCTGGAGCCGAAGGCTGCGCTTATCTCCCCAGCGGCTGCTGATGCCGCTCAGTTTCGCGTCTATTTTAGGTGGCACTATTACCCTGTTTGGTACCAGCACTAACTTGGTGGTGCATGGGCTACTGATTGAACATGACCCCGCGCTTGGTATGGGGCTGTTGGACCTGGCGTGGGTGGGCATTCCCGTAGCAATCGCGGGTCTTGTTTATCTAATAGTGTTAGGGCCGCGCCTGTTGCCGGCTCGTGAAGGGCTGGCCAATGCGTTTGCCAACCCACGCGAGTTCACCATCGAGATGGAGGTTGACCCTGCGGGTGTGCTGGTAGACCGAACCGTCGAAGAAGCAGGGCTACGCCACTTACAGGAACTGTTTCTGGTTGAAATAGAGCGCGCCGGCAACGTGGTTAGCGTTGTAGGCCCCGGCGAGCGGCTTAAAGGCGGCGACAGGTTGGTGTTTGCAGGCACCTCTGATGCGGCGGTGGAGTTACAGCAAATTCGTGGCTTGATACCTTCCCGAGATAACACCTCAAGTTTGGAGAAGGAGTTTAAAGAGCGCCGCCTGGTAGAAGCGGTGGTCTCAAACCAGTGCCAGTTTATTGGTCAGCGTATTCGCGATGGCCACTTTAGAACCCTGTATGGGGCGGCGGTGCTGGCGATCTGCCGGGGTGGCGAACGTGTTAAAGGCAATCTTGGTCAGGTGCGCCTGCAGTCAGCCGATGTGCTGTTGCTAGAGGCTCGCCCGCCGTTTATTGAGCGCCACCGCCAGTCGAAGGATTTCCTGCTGATTAGTGAACTCAATGGCGCGGCGCGGCCGATACATGAAAAAGCGCCACTGGCGTGGGGTGTTTTGCTGGGCGCTGTTCTGCTCGCCGCACTTGGCGTGTTGAGCATGCTCAATGCCGCCATGCTGGGGGCGGCGTTAGTGCTACTGACGGGTTGCTGTTCGGTGGGTGCTGCCAAGCGCGGGCTAGACACTCAGGTGTTGCTGACCATTGCCGCCTCGTTTGGTGTGGGGGCGGCGCTGCAAAGCTCTGGTGCGGCTGAAGTGATTGCCGGCGGGGCGCTAACGTTAGTGGCGGGTAATCCTTTGCTGCTGTTAATCGGCACTTACTGTGTGGTTGCGCTGCTTACCGAACTGGTGACCAATAACGCAGCGGCGGTGATTATTTTCCCAGTGGTAATAAGCGCAGCAGAAAGCTTGGGCGTTAGCCCGATGCCTTATGTGGTGGCCATTATGTTTGCCGCTTCGGCAAGTTTCTTAACGCCGATAGGCTATCAAACCAACCTGATGGTGCATGGCCCCGGCGGCTATCGGGTCGGCGATTTTCTTCGCTTGGGGAGTGGTTTGAATGTGCTCACCGGGGCAATAGCCTTGTCATTGATCCCGTTGGTGTGGCCCTTTTAACCAGGCGTTGGCCATTTTAAGCGTGACGCTGCTCGCGGTTAACGCAGGATTGCGCTAGGGTGACGTTTTTCAGATAAGGAACCGGATTCCATGACTGCACCTGGCGAACTGATTATTGAGCCGAAAGATGGTCAACCCGCCGATGCCTGCGTGTTTATTCTTCACGGTTTGGGCGCTGATGGGCACGACTTTGAACCGCTGGTGCCGGCGTTAGCGCTGCCGAAAGATTCACACGTGCGTTTTATTATGCCCCATGCGCCACGCCTGCCGGTGACGATTAATGGCGGCATGGTCATGCCTGCTTGGTACGATATTCTGGCCATGGATTTGGGGCGCCGGGTAGATGAAGTCCAGCTTAAGAAGTCGGCTGAGCGCATTCAAAATTTGATACAAGCGCAGATTGACCAAGGCATCGATAGCCAGCGCATTATCGTGGCCGGCTTTTCTCAAGGCGGTGCGGTTGCCTACCACGCCGCGCTGACGTTTCCCGTGCCGTTGGGAGGTTTGTTGGCCATGTCCACTTACTTCGCAACGGCAGACAATATCGAGCTGGCGGAAGCCAATCGTCAGATCCCCGTTGAGGTTCAGCACGGCAGCTTTGACCCGATTGTGCCCGAAAGCTTGGGTCGCAGCGGTGCCGACCGCTTAAAAGAGATGGGCTACGCGGTTAACTACCGCCAATATCCTATGGCCCATGCGCTGTGCCCCCAGCAGGTGAATGACATCGGTAAGTGGTTAAGTGCCCGCCTAAGCTAGTTTTTGCCTGACAACAGGCTGTGTCGACAAGCGTACAAAAGGCAGGCACAGTAAGCTTCTATTCGTGACCGATGCAAGGATGTAGCGAAAACGAATGATAGCTTCCTTTGATGCAATAGAAACAGTGCTGGCGCTCTGCTTAACGGCGGTGGCACTGGTTTGCCTGTTTGATCGCCATCTTGTGCGCGCTTGCAGTTTCTTTGTGGTGTTTGCCAGCGTTATGACACTGGCTTGGTGGCAGCTGGGCGCACCCTGGCTAGCCGCCGCTGAATTAGTGCTGGGCGTAGTGCTGACCGGGCTATGCTTTTTTTATGCCCTTGGCCGCATCTCTCCTGGTGATTCACCCCCGCTAACATACGATTCGTTCAACGAGCCTAGGTCTCGGGCAACCGCGCGCCTGCTATTGGCGCTTGCTTGGTTGGTCATGGTCGGCGTGGCGATTCGCTATGTCATCGCCGACATGGTGTATTCACCTGCAGAGCATCCGCTGCTTCTGGCGGGGGTCGTGATAACGGCCTGTGCGTTAGCTGCCTTTGCATTACACCGTCATTTGCTGCGGCGATTGCTGGCCTTCAATGTTCTCGGTTCCGGGGTGTTTATGCTATTGGCGGGTATAGCAGGCACCTCGGCGGCTGCCCAAGCGCTGATTACCGTCGGGCTTTGTATTGCGTGGCTGGGGTCGATGCTGGGCGCTTTGTTGATTAGACAGCTGGTGCATTTAGAGGGTGCCGATGCCTTGGGACGTGATGGCGAACCTAAGGAGCGCGCTGAATGATGTGGCGATTCGGCCTTTTCGACAGCACCGCTTTTGACAGCACTTTTGAGCCGCTGGTGAGCACTTATTGGGCGCTGTGCATTGCGCTTGCGTTGCCGCTGCTGCTGGGGTTGCTGGCGGCGCTATTTCCGCCTAAGCGTATGTGGCCCGTGGCGCTGGCCAGCCTGCCACTGTTGGCGTCTGGGTTGGTGCTGCTTTTTGCCTTTGAGCAAGCGGGTCTACTGCGTTGGCAGTGGCAAATAGCGGGTGTCAGCCTGTCGCTGCGTTTAAACGGGCTTAGCGTACTCTTGCTACTAACGACCCAGTGGATTGGCGTTGCCGCGGCGCTTTATACCCCCGGCGTGTTGCGTTTAGGCGAACCGGAGCCGCTGTCACGCTGGCTATGGCCGTTAATGGGCGCGCTACTCAGCGCGCTCTCGCTCATCTGGCTAGCGACTGATCTGCTTACTCTTTACATTGCGCTGGAGCTGATGGGCCTGGCAGCGGTAGGTATGCTGCTACTTTCGGGAAAAGTGGCGGCGCTGCTGGCGGGCATGCGCTATTTACTGCTGGCGCTGGTGGGGTCGCTTGCCTACCTCTTGGGCGTGGCGCTGATTCTAGGCCACTGGGGGCGGCTAGATTTGCAGGGCTTAGCGGACGTTGTCGAGCCCGGGCCAGTCGCCTGGATTGCTGGCGCGCTGATAGGTGCAGGGCTTGCCTTGAAAGCCGCACTATTTCCCCTCCATGGGTGGCTTTCACCGGTACATAGTAATGCCTGGACCCCGGTTAGCGCGCTGCATGCCGCGCTGGTGATAAAAGCGTCGCTGTTTATGCTGCTGCAGCTATGGAGCATTCTGCTACCTGATACGTTTTACGCCCCGCGTGTCATTGCCTGGCTGGGTGTGCTGGCGATTGTGTGGGGCGGGTTCCTAGCGTGGCGTACCGATTCGCTGAAGATTCTGGTGGCATCGTCAACGGTTGCGCAGCTGGGTTATCTGATGGTGGTCTTCCCACTGCTGCTGGGGCCAGATATCGCCCCGCTGTCACGCGCCTTAGCCTGGGAGGGCTTTTGGCTGCAGTTGATGGGCCATGCTTTTGCTAAATCGGCGATGTTTTTGGCCGCCGGTAATCTCATATTGGCCACCGGGCAGAGCACAATAAAAGGCTTGGCGGGCACTAGCCGCCGGCTACCGCTTTCGCTGTTAGTATTCGGCATCGCCTCGGTAACACTGATGGGCTTGCCGCCCAGTTCTGGCTTCACCGCCAAGTGGCTGCTGCTAGAGGCGATGTTGATTTCCCAACAGTGGTGGGCGGTGGCGGCGCTGTTAGTAGGCACGCTGCTCACGGCAGCTTACGTATTTCGCATGTTTCGCTACTCGTTTGATGAGTCCGCACCGCGCCACCGTTACCAACCACTTGCTCCGGGCATGGACCTGATCGCGCTAACGCTTGCGCTGATTGCGTTCGCGTTAGGGCTATTAGCGCATTTTCCGCTGGAGCTGATGCATGGAGGTGGCGTATGAACGCCACGTGGTTGCCGGTCACCACCTTGGCCACCTCGCTGCTGGTTGTTGTGGTGATTTTTTCACTGCCTGAAGAGGCGCGACGGCTGCGCACTACAGTTAACCTACTGGCTGCGGTCATAAAAATTATCTTAGTCACCCTTATGGTGGGCCGAGTCTCCGCGGGTTACGAAGATATTTTCAGCTTCCAAGTAGTGGGAGGCGTTGATTTCGTGCTGCGGGCTGATGCGCTAGGGGTGATGTTCGCTGGGCTGTCATCTCTGCTGTGGCTGTGCACCACGATTTACGCCATTGGTTATTTAGAAGGCTCGGCCAACCGGAAGCGCTTTTTCGGCTTTTTCAGTCTCTGTGTCGCGAGCACGATTGGCATAGCGTTGGCAGACAACCTGTTTACCTTCTTGATTTTCTACGAAATGTTGACCCTTTCCACCTACCCACTGGTGGTGCATTCCGGCACCCAGAAAGCGCTCGATGCGGGTCGTGTCTATTTACGCTATACGTTAAGCGCAGGCGTAGTGCTGCTGCTTGGGGCGGTGCTGCTTCATCATCTGACCGGTGATCAATCTTTCTCTTCAGAACAGGGCTTGGGCAATTACCTGAACGATCACCGTGGCCTGTTAACGCTGATATTTGCGCTGTTAGTGGGCGGGCTTGCGGTGAAGGCGGCCATGGTGCCGCTACACGGTTGGTTGCCCAGAGCGATGGTAGCGCCTGCACCCGTGAGTGCGCTGCTGCATGCGGTGGCCGTAGTGAAGGCCGGTGCCTTCGGTATCTTGCGGGTGGTTTATGATCTTTTCGGCATTCAGCTAAGCATTGAGTTGGGCGTCATCACGGTACTGGCGGTCGCGGCTTCTTTTACGATTATTTATGGCTCGTTGCGGGCGCTCGCCCAAGAGGAGCTAAAGCCACGGTTGGCCTTTTCTACCGTCAGCCAAGTTTCCTACATTATTCTCGGCATCGGCCTGTTTGGCCCGTTTGGCACCATCGGCGCGCTGGCGCATCTACTCCATCAAGGGTTAATGAAGGTAACGCTGTTTTTCTGTGCGGGTAACTACGCAGAAGAATTGGGGATTCATCGCATTGATGAAATGGACGGCGCGGGTAAACGTATGCCGTTGACCAGTATCGCGTTTACCATTGGGGCGTTAGGGATGATTGGGCTGCCGCCGGTGGCAGGCTTTATTACCAAGTGGTACCTCGGCATAGGGGCTGTTCAGGCGGAAATGTACTGGGTCATTGTGGTGTTAGTGGCCAGCAGTACACTCAACGCCATGTACTTTTTGCCAATACTGCACCGCCTTTGGTTTCGTTTAGGGCCGGCGCACGGGCAGGGCCAGTGGCCAAAAGAACAGCGTTTAGGGCGTTTAGAAACGCATGGCTGGCTACTTTGGCCGATGGTATTTACCGCACTGGCCAGCCTTGGCGCGGGGCTATTGGCGGGTACGCCGTTTAGCCCGCTGGATTGGGCGACCCGCGTAGCGACGGGGGAGTACCTGCCATGATGACGCTGCTGCTGGCGCTATCACTGCTTTGGCCGTTAGCGGTTAGCGGGGTTGCCATATGGCACGCTTACCGTACCCCAGAGGTGCTGCGCGACTATTTTTCACTGCTCTGGTTAAGCGCCGCGTGGCCCGCGCTGTTGTTAGCTTATGGCGGTGAAGCCCAATGGCGAGTCGATGCCTGGATGCTGGGCGGGTTATGGGAATTGAACGCACTAAGCCGCCCGTGGCTTGCGTTTACCGCACTGCTGTGGAGCTTGGCGGCCGTGCACGCCAAAGGCTATTTTGCAGCGGAACAGGCACACGCCCAGGCCGGTGATCAAGCCGCCCAGCGCCGCTTACTGCGTTTATCGCTGCTATGGCCGCTAACCCTGCTGGGTAATGTGCTGCTGATCATCGCTCAAGATATTGCCAGTTTCTATTTAGGTTTCGCGCTGATGACCTTTGCCGCCTACGCCTTAGTCGCGCATAGCGGCACCGATGAAGCCCGCCTGGGGGCTAGGGCGTATCTAATCTTGGCGGTTACCGGGGAAGGGATGATTTTAGGCGGTTTCCTATGGGCCGCCGGCGAGGCCGAAACGCTGATGCTGCAGGGTGTACGCGAAGGCATCCTGGTGGCAGAGCACGGCGCTTGGATGGCCGCATTGCTATGGCTAGGGTTTGGCGTCAAGGCGGGCGTGATTGGTTTACACGTGTGGCTGCCGTTGGCCCACCCGGTGGCACCTGCGCCCGCCAGCGCCGTGCTAAGTGGCGCAATGATTAAGGCCGGCCTGCTGGGGTGGATAAATGTGCTGCCGCTTGGGGAAGCAGGCGTGTCAGCGTCCTTGATTCAGCTTGGCAACATTATGCTGCTGGCAGGCTTGGCCGCTGCCTTTGCGGCGGCGTTATATGGCGTTTTCCAGCGTCATCCTAAAGCGGTGTTGGCCTACTCCAGTATCAGCCAGATGGGCATGATGACGGCATTGGTCGCGATGGGGTTGGCGGCACCCAGTGTTTGGCCGTTGCTGTGGCCGGGGGTAGTGCTGCTTGCCGCCCACCACGCGCTGGCTAAAGGTTCGCTATTTATGGGCACCAGTATTAGCGAGCATCTGCCGCGTTGGCCGCTGCCGTTAATATGGGCGCTGCTGGCGCTACCGGGTATTTCGCTAGCAGGTGCCATTGGGGCGGGCATGATGAGCAAGTGGAGTGTGAAAGGCCCGCTCTACGAGATGCATTATGAAACGCTAACCAAACTACTTACCTGGGCCGCTGTGGGCACCGCGGCTTTGGTGAGCGTTGCGCTTTGGCGCCAGTGGCAGCAGCGTGAGCAAGGCGGCAGTAATCGCTGGCAGTGGGGCGCCTGGCTGGTCGCTATTGTGGCAGCGCTGTTGACACCACTTTGGCTTCCGCTGCCTGCCGGTAGCATCGAAATGCCGCCGCTCAACGAGTGGCTGGGTATTATATGGCCGCTTCCCGTTGGCGTGATATTAGCCGCCGTTGGCGGGTGGGCAACGCGGCCGCTTAAGGGTAAAACGCCCCCCGCTGGCGATCTATGGTGGCTCTATGCACGTGCCGCTAGCGCTGCGTTAGTGCCTGTGCGACTGGTGGCGCGTGGTGGTGGCAGGGTGAAAGCGGGGTGCGTGCTAACATCACAAAAGGCGGAAGCGAAAGTGATGGGTTATTTAGCGCGCTTTTTGGCAGCAGAGCACTGGCTGCGTCACCACGCCAGCGGTTTGATGATGGTGCTTGCCGTATTACTTGCGATGCTACTGATCTGGGAAGGCCAGCGATGAGACGACTGTTTGGAATGTGCTTGCCAGGAGCTTGCTATGGGTAAAATTGCTCGTGGCCGTCATGCCGAAGCCCCCGGCGACATCCCGTCACGCGGCTGGCACGATATCGTCTGGCGGGTAATGCGTGCCGCTCGCCGTAAACGTATTACCATGCTGGCCGCCAGTGTGGCTTTTTATGCTTTATTAGCGCTGTTTCCTACTATTGCGGCGGTTATTTCGCTGTGGGGGCTGCTTTTTGATCCTTATGAGGCGGGTCAGCAGCTGTATGAAATTAGCCGCTTTATGCCCCCTGATGCTGCCAAATTGATCGATCAGCAGGCTCAGACGGTGGTGGAGAGTGCGGAAGCTGGCAATATAATGGCCACGTTAGTCGGGCTGTTGATAGCGATGTTTGTGGCTTCCAAAGGCGTTGGCGTGTTGGTCATTGGGCTAAATGTGGTTTATGGCGAAACCGAAAAGCGCTCATTACTGCATCGCGCTAGCGTTTTGGTGTCACTGACGTTTGGGTTGATTATCATGACCCTGATATCGCTTGGCTTTATCGCTATCGTGCCAATAGTGGTGGATGCCCTGGACGTTGAACCGCCCTTCAATAGTGTATTGAAGTGGTTACGCTGGCCAGCGCTGCTGGTTGTGATGAGTATGCTCATTGCCCTGCTTTACCGCTATGCGCCTTATCGGCGTTCGCCGCAGTGGCGCTGGTTAAGTTATGGAACCCTGCTTGCTACAGCCATGTGGCTGTTAGGCTCTGGGGGGTTATCTCTTTACGTGCGGTATTTCTCCAGCTTTAGTGAACTTTATGGTTCATTGGGGGCGGTGGTAGCGCTGATGATGTGGTTTTGGCTTTCCGCTTTCGTAGTGCTGTTTGGCGCAGAAGTGAACTGTGAAATGGAGCGACAAACCTACAACGACACCACCATAGGGGAAGCTCGACCGTTAGGAGAGCGCGAAGCGTTTGCTGCAGATACGATTGGCAGCCCCCAGCCGTGGCGTGCGTCTAAAGGCTCTGATTAAAACCCGTGATTAAAGACCGTGATACGGAGTAAAACTAAAACCTGTTCGCGTGTAACCTCAATGAACACCTCCTACCGCAGACTGCGCTAGGAGGTGGTTGGGTTTAAAAAACAGGCTTAAAGCAGCTCTTCTGCAGCGAGTGCCAAACGTGAGCGTTCCACGCTCTTCAAAGTGACATGCCCCGCGTGGGGCCAGTCTCGAAAGCGCTCAACCACCGCGGCCATACCGCAGGTATTGGCAGTGAGGTACGGCGTATCAATCTGCCCGACGTTGCCCAGGCAGACAATTTTGGTATTGCGCCCGGCGCGGGTGACCAGCGATTTAAGCTGTTTGGGGGTGAAGTTTTGTGCCTCATCAATGATTAAAAAGGTGTCGTTTAAGGTGCGGCCGCGCATAAAGCTCGGCGAGCGGATTTGCACCCGCGAGCCAATCAACTGCCGCGTGGCACCGTTATCCCAGCTGGATTCCCCTTCCTCATTGCGCAGAAGGTTATCCATATTGTCGTGGAAGGCACCCATCCACGGCGACATTTTCTCCTCTTCGGTGCCGGGTAAAAAGCCGATGTCTTCGCCCATGGGAATGGGCGCGCGAGTAAACACAATGCGCTCAAACAGCTTGGCGTCCAGGGTTTGCTGGAAGGCGGCGGCCAAGGTCATAAAGGTTTTACCCGTACCGGCATTGCCGGCAATGGTCACCAGGTCAATATCGGGGTCCATTAATAGGTTTAAGGTAAAATTTTGCCGGCTATCGTGGGCGTGAACGCCCCACACCCCGGCATGATGCCGGTAGTTGGTAAGTAGCTGAAGGCGAGCTGAGGAGGGCTCCAGTTCGCGAACAATCGCTTCAAACTCCGCACCGTTTTCGCTATCTGAAACCAGCATGCCGACGTGCCATTGGCGGGGCATAGGGCCGTTGAGCTGATAAAAAGTGTGATGGTCAACGCGCTCAACCGTAACGTCTACATTCAGCGCTTCCCATAGCGACGCGCCATTCTGGCCTGCGGGGGCGTAGACCTGTGCACCTTCAATCATCGCGTCGCTGTCGGAGAAGGCGCGGTCGTTGAGGTAATCCTCAACCGGCACTTTCAGCGCGGCGGCTTTAACGCGTAGGTTGATATCTTTAGTGATCAGGATGACGGAGGCATCTGGGCGTTCTTCGCGCAGGCGGCAGGTTTCCGCCAATATGCGGTTATCGGGGCTATCGTCGAGGGCGTCGAACAGTTTTAAGTCGTTGTAGCATAAAAAGTGTAGGCGTCCTGATTCGCCGCTGATGCGGGGGATTGGAATACCGCGCTGAATCTCATCGAAGGTGACTTGGCTGGTAAGGTCGGAGAGTGTACGGCTGATTTGGCGAGCCGTGCGGGCGATTTCACGAATACCGTTTTTATGTTTATCCAGCTCCTCTAACACTGTCATGGGAATAACCACATCGTGCTCATCGAAATGATAGAGCGCGGTGGGGTCATGAATGAGGACATTAGTGTCCAGCACGTACAGTCTAGTGGCTTTCTTATCGAGTCTTACCATCGTTGGAATCACTCCTTGGTTGACGGCAACATCGACACTGGCAGGTGCGTATTACGCCTGGATGACACTGGCCTGGGTTCCTTAGCCGGTGTGTCCTGGCGGCTCCTGTTGAGCGCTTTTATTAGCGTGGAAGGCTTTGGTGTTTTTTTCCACAAAATGATGTCAACGAGCGGATTAATTAATCGCCGCTAAAAAGTGCGCCACTTTATTCAGCAGCGCAGTAGCGACGACACCGCGGTTATCGCTCTCAACAAAACGGTAGTAGTGGCTATCTAGCGCAAGGTCATGATTCAACGTGCACAGCGTGCCTGCTTCCAGCGCCTGTTTAACTAACGGGTAGGGCAGCAGCGCCCAGCCGGTAGCGTTGATCACGGCATCGCGAATTACCTCAAACATGGTTAAGCCAAGATAATTGCCGGAAAACAGCGCTTCACTGATCAGTTTGTCGTCTTGTACGTGGGTTAAACACACTTGGGTGTACTGGGCTAAATCATCGCGGTTGACACTGGGAAGGCGGCTGAGTGGATGGTGGGGAGCCGCGACCAAGCGCATGCTAACGGGGGCTAAGTTGGTGGCGTTGGACTCAATGCCTTCAGCTGTATACAAACCAAAAGCGATATCTACCGTTTGGCGCTGTACGAACTGGGTGTGCTCTTGGGGCGGAACGAGATACACCGAAATGGCGGTGAGCGGAAACTGTTGTTTTAAATCATGCATCACCTGGCGCCAAAAAGCCTCGGGCAAGGCGTCATCACGGGCAATGCCCAGCTGGCTTTCTACGCCTTGTAGGTGCTGGTGGCAGTGCTTTTTAATGCGGCTGACGCTGGTCAACAGGCGGTAGCAGTCTGGCAGTACGCTATCGCCTACGGCGGTAAGCGTTAAGCTGTTGCCGGAACGCTCAAAAAGCGCCACGCCCAGGCTGTCTTCCAAGGCATTAACGGCAGCGCTCAGGGTGCTGCGTTTAACCCCGGTATGCCTTGCCGCGGCGGCAAAGGAGCCATGTTCGGTAACATCAATAAAGGCCTGAACCTGTTCAGCACGCATAGTTATCTCGGCGAGTAGCGTTCTTTCGGCTAATGCATCTGTTTCGGCTAATACGTCGAGCGCCAATTATATTGACGCTCAGCGATTCGTTATTCATCTCACATCTCACTATTATGACGCACAATTCCCCTAACGCTATTCCCCTAAAGCTATGGAGTTCTCCGCGTGACCCCCTTTGTTGCCGAGCGCCGTGCGCTAAGATTTTCAGCCGTTTCTGCCAGCCTGTTTGCCTTTACCGGGCTGGCGTTAGGGCTTACCAGCGGTTCCATAACGATTCTTTTTGACAGCGGCTATTCGCTGCTGAGCCTCGTGCTGGCATCGTTATCATTGTATGCGCTTCAGCAAGCGCGCAAACCTGCAGATGATCACTATCCCTTTGGGCGGCTGACGGTAGAGCCGCTTGCGGTGCTGCTCAAAGGCGTAGTGATCGCGATGGTATGTATTGTCTCGTTGGTTTCTGCCGTGTGGAGCCTGCTCGACGGTGGGCGTCTGGTCACGCTGGACTTGGCGTTGATGTTTGGTGTGGTCAACGTAACGGGCTGTTTATTAACGTGGTGGTGGCTGGCACGCTATGCCCGCGTGGCGCGCTCCTCACTGCTGGCGGCTGAACTACGCCAGTGGCAGATGGATACCTGGCTGAGTGCCGCTGTCATGCTGGGGTTTGGGTTGACCTGGGTGCTAACAAAGACGCCCTGGGCAGGCTACGCGCGCTTTGCCGACCCGGTAATGGTGCTGATTATTGCGGGCTACTTTTTACCCATGCCGATTCGCATGGTGAAAGGCGCGCTGCGTGAGCTGATGTTTGGCGGCTCATGCAGCAGCGTGCGCCAGGATGTGGTGGAGGACGTCGCCGATTTTGATGTCACCGCCGACGATGTTCGTTTGGCGCAAGTAGGCAGCTTCTTGATGGTAGATATCCAGCTCGACAAGCAGCAGTTTAACGACGCCCAAGAAATTGTAGACAGCGTGGAACAGCGCTGTAAGCGCCTCAACCTGCGCCCCATTACCAGCCTTACCCTGGTCGCTGGCTGAAGCGTGTGAAAAAATTGTTGCTCTGTTAACTGTTCAAGGGAACGACATGACACCGGCTATTAATCGTGCAAAACACGCAGGGGTTGCTTTTCACATCCATGAGTACGATCACGATGCCGCCGCGCACTCTTATGGGTTGGAGGCGGCTGAAAAGCTGGGCGTAGCCGCTGAGCAGGTGTTTAAAACCCTGGTGGTGAAGCTTGATGGCAAGCAGTTAGCAGTAGGCATTGTGCCGGTTAATTCTCAGCTAGGGTTAAAGCAGATTGCCAAAGCCGCAGGCGCGAAGAAAGCGCTGATGGCGGAACCGCTTGAAGTGGAACGCACCACCGGCTATGTGCTGGGGGGTGTTAGCCCGCTGGGGCAGAAAAAGCGTTTAGCCACCTTTATTGATCACTCTGCTGAAACGTTCACTAGTATTTATGTGAGCGCTGGGCGCCGCGGGCTGGAAATTGAGCTGGCACCGAAGGACCTAGCCACGCTATGTCAGGCTACCTTTGTACCGCTGGCCACGTGATAGCAGTGTAATGTCGATGTGATGGCGGCGCAGGCCGAAGCACTTTCTGTTATGGTGCGGTAATATTTGCGTGTGTCGCTTGCCCTCCAGGTGGCGCTCGCTGTTTTTCCGATGGCCGCCCTCCTATGGCCCAAGCAAGGTAATACCGTGTCTGATTCCTCCTTCTCCTCGTTAGCGTTGCCTGAAGCTCTGCTGAGCAACCTTGCGTCCCTTGGCTATCATGAAATGTCGCCAGTGCAGGCACAAAGCCTGCCCCCCATGCTAGCCGGGCGCGATGTGCTGGCGCAGGCGAAAACCGGTTCAGGTAAAACGGCGGCGTTCGGGTTGGCGCTGCTGGCTAAGCTAAAAGTGGAAAGCTTTGCGGTGCAGGGCTTGGTGCTTTGCCCAACGCGGGAGCTAGCCGACCAGGTGGCGGAAGAGCTTCGCCGCTTGGCTCGCGGCATGGCCAACGTCAAAATACTCACCCTATGTGGCGGCGCGCCGTTTGGCCCGCAGCTTGGCTCGTTAGAGCACGGCGCGCACATTGTTGTGGGTACGCCTGGGCGTATTGACGAGCACTTGCGCAAAGGCTCGCTCACCCTGGATTCACTCGCGATGCTGGTGCTGGATGAAGCGGATCGCATGCTGGACATGGGTTTTCAAGACACCCTGGATGCGATCATTGCCGAGACCCCCGCTAATCGCCAAACGCTATTGTTCAGCGCGACCTTTCCGGATGAGCACACGGGGGGCGGTCTCACCGAGATGACCCGCGGCGTGATGCGCGACCCGGTGATGGTCAAAATCGCTGAAGTGCACGACGCCAGCACCATTCGCCAACACTTTTATAGTGTCGCCAATGAAGAAGCGCGCTTTGACGCCCTGCTCCAGCTGCTGTTGGTTTATCGGCCCGCGACCAGCGTGGTGTTTTGCAACACCAAACGCGAAACCCTGGCCGTGGCGGAACAGCTAACAGATGCAGGCTTTAGCGCCGTGGCGCTCAATGGCGATTTAGAGCAGAAAGATCGCGACCGCATACTGATTCTATTTGCTAACCAGAGCGCGTCTATTTTAGTGGCCACAGACGTTGCCGCCCGCGGCCTGGATATCGCCCAGCTGGATGCCGTGTTCAATTACCAAATTGCCCGCGAGCTTGATGTTCACGTGCACCGGGTAGGGCGCACCGGGCGCGCGGGTGCCAGCGGCATGGCCTGCACGTTAGTGACCCCTAAAGAGAGCTACCGGCTGGAGCGGCTGGAAGGGCTGCTAGAGCAGGCGATTAAAACGGAGCCTTTGCCCAAGCCCCAGCACTCGGTGCCGTTTGAGCCGCTAATGGCAACGCTTCAGTTAGCCGGTGGCAAGAAAGATAAGCTGCGCCCGGGCGACATTCTTGGCGCGCTGACCAGCGAAGGCGGCCTACGCGGTGAGCAAGTAGGCAAAATTAAAGTGCTTGCGCGCAGTGCCTATGTGGCGGTGTCGCGTGATGTGATTCAACAAGCTCAGGCCAAACTTGAACGTGATAAATTAAAAGGGCGGGCTTTCCGTGTTCGCCGTATCCGTTATTGAACGCGCAGCAAAGAGGAGCCGACGCAGCTAACCATGAAAATCCCCAAGCGATTACAGCCGCTGGTCGATGATGGAATGATCGACGAGGTGCTGGTGCAGTTAATGAGCGGTAAAGAGGCGCAGGTCTACGTGGTGCGCTGCGGTGAAGAAGTGCGCTGTGCCAAGGTGTTTAAAGAGGCCAAACAGCGCAGCTTTAAACAGGCTGTGCAGTATCAAGAAGGGCGTAAAGAGCGCAACAGCCGCCGTTCACGGGCGATGGCTAAAAAAACCCGTTACGGCCAGAAAGAGCAGGAGCAGGCATGGCTTAATGCCGAAGTTGACGCGCTTTACCGCCTTGCCTCGGCGGGCGTGCGGGTGCCCGAACCCCACGGCTTTGTCGATGGCGTGCTGTTAATGGAAATGATCAGCGATGCTGAAGGCAATGTCGCGCCGCGCTTAGACGAAGTGACGCTCACCCCAGAACAGGCCGTTACTTACTACGCCAAGGTCATTCAAGATGTGGTGCGCATGCTGTGCGCGGGCTTGATTCACGGTGATCTTTCGGAATTTAACGTGCTGGTAGACGCCTCTGGCCCGGTGATTATCGATTTACCCCAAGCGGTTGACGCAGCGAGTAATAACAGCGCAGCGGCCATGCTTTATCGCGATGTCGATAATATGCGCAATTATTTTGGCCAGTATGCACCTGAGCTGCTCACGACTGAATATGGCCGAGAGATGTGGTCGCTGTATGAAACCGGTGAACTGCATCCTGATAGCAAACTCACCGGCCACTTCGATGCCGATACTCACATTGCCAATGTGGATGAGCTGATGGAAGTGATCGATGACGCCAAAGAGGAAGAGGCCGATCGTCAAGCGCGCATGCGTGATGATGATGACGATGGTGAAATCCCTCAGCCCTACTAAATAACGCCGCACTTGGGTTAACTATGTTTGCTGCCTTTTTGGGTGGCAGGCATATTGTTGCTCCTTTCATGCAAGGACCTTCCATGCTGTCTCGTATGCTGACGCCGCTATTTCGTTATTTCGAAACGCGCATAAACCCCTACCCGGAAGATGAGGTTCAAACGCCGCCCAAAGGGTTGATACCGTTTATTGTGCATTTCTCGCGCCCGATGCTGCCGCTGTTGCTGCTAATGACGCTGCTCACGGCGCTGGTGTCGGCTGCGGAAGTGGTTTTTTTCAGCTATATGGGGCAGCTAGTCGATTGGCTGGGCAACGTTGAGCGCGCGGGCTTTTGGCAAGAGAACGGGCTATGGCTGGCGGGCCTGGGGCTGTTGATACTGATCGGTTTGCCGCTGTTAGTGTTGCTGCAATCGCTGGTGACCCATCAGAGCATTTTCGGTAACTACCCGATGATTGGCCGCTGGTTATCGCACCGCCATATGCTCAGCCAAAGCCTGGCATTTTATCAGGATGAGTTTGCCGGGCGAGTGTCGCAAAAAGTCATGCAAACGGCGTTAGCCATCCGTGAAACTGTGACCAAGGTGATGGATCTGCTGGTTTACGCCATTGTCTACTTCACCGGTGCGGCCTATTTGCTGGGTCGGGCGGACTTAATGCTGCTGATACCGCTGGGGCTATGGTTAGTCGGCTATTTAGGCATTATGCGCTTTTTTGTGCCGCGCCTGCGCGATGTCTCTATGGCTCAAGCCGATGCGCGTGCCCAGATGACCGGCCGCGTGGTGGACAGCTACAGCAATATCCAAACCATCAAGCTATTTGCCGATACCGAGCGCGAGCAGCGCTACGCCCGTGATGCCATGGAAGACTTTATGGTCACCGTGCACCGTCAAATGCGGCTGGTAACGATCATGAGCGTGGGGTTGACGCTGTTGAACACAGCGCTCTTAGTCGGCACCGCGGCCATGGCGATTAGCGTCTGGTATAGCGAAGCCATTTCGCTGGGTGTGTTGGCGATCGCTATTGCCCTGGTGATGCGTATCCGCTTTATGTCTGACTGGATTTTATGGGAAGTGGCGGGGCTGTTTGAAAACATCGGCACCGTACAGGATGGTATGAACACCATCGCCCAAGAGCCAACCGTGCGCGATGCCACAGGTGCACCGCCGCTGAAGGTGCCTCACGGTGAAATCCGTTTTGACGCCATGCGCTTTGGCTACGAGCAGGCCAAAGGCGAAAGCAAAACCGTGTTTGATGGCTTGAACCTGACGATCGCCCCCGGTGAGAAAATCGGCTTGATTGGCCGCTCTGGGGCGGGTAAATCGACCCTCGCTAACCTGCTTTTACGGTTTTATGACGTACAAGGCGGGCGTATTCTGATTGATGGGCAAAATATTGCCGAGGTGACGCAGACCTCTTTGCGCCATCAGATTGGCATGGTGACCCAGGATACCTCGCTGCTGCACCGCTCGCTGCGTGACAACATCCGTTACGGCAGCCCCCACGCCAGCGACGACGATATTTGGCACGCGGTGTGCCGCGCCCATGCGGATGCTTTTATCAATGACCTGGTCGACCCGAAAGGGCGGCGCGGGCTGGATGCCCATGTGGGTGAGCGCGGCGTTAAGCTGTCCGGTGGTCAACGCCAGCGGATCGCCATTGCCCGGGTGCTACTCAAAAATGCCCCAATTCTGGTGTTGGATGAGGCCACCTCGGCGCTGGATTCCGAGGTTGAAGCCGCCATTCAAGAGCAGCTAGATACGCTGATGGAAGGTAAAACGGTGATTGCCATCGCCCACCGCCTTTCCACTATTGCCATGCTCGACCGGCTGATTGTGGTTGATCAAGGGCGGATTGTTGAAACCGGCACGCACCAGGAACTGCTGGCGAAAAACGGTATTTATGCCAGCCTATGGCAGCGACAGTCCGGTGGTTTTTTAGCGCATGATCTAGATGTTGATCACCGTTTTTCTACTTGATAATAGACCGGTCGTCTACTAGGGTGTTAAGACCATAGTGCTTTTTAACCATAGTACTTTTTAACCTTAGCGCTTTTTAACAGGAGATGACGATGAAAGCGATCAAGCTGAAGCAGCCCGGCGGTTTAGATAACCTGGAAGTCGTTGAGTTGGCCGCGCCTGGTGACCCCGGCTCTGGTGAAATCAAAGTGCGCCTACATGCAAGTTCCTTGAATTTTCACGACTACGCCGTGGTCGCTGGGATGATTCCCACGGAAGATCAGCGCATTCCCATGTCCGACGGCGCGGGTGTGGTGGAAGCGGTCGGTGAGGGCGTGAGTGAATTCGCCGTTGGCGACCACGTTGTGTCTACTTTCTTCCCGCATTGGCTGGAAGGCCCAGCAAGAGTTGGCGATTTTCGTACCACCCCCGGCGACGGTGTCGATGGCTATGCCTGCGAACAGGTTGTACGCCCCGTGGAATGGTTTACCCATCAGCCCAAGGGCTACAGCCACGCTGAATCAGCCACCTTAACCACCGCTGGGCTAACCGCTTGGCGGGCATTGGTGGTTGATGGCGGCATTAAAGCGGGCGATACGGTGCTGGTGCTGGGCACCGGTGGGGTGTCGATTTTTGCCCTGCAGTTTGCGCGGATGATGGGGGCGCGGGTGATCGCGACCTCATCGTCTAACGAAAAGCTTGAGCGGCTGCGTGAGATGGGCGCTGAGCACACCATCAACTATAAAGAGACGCCTGACTGGGGTAAGCGCGTCAAAGAGCTTACCAACGGCGAAGGCGCTGACCATGTGGTGGAAGTAGGCGGCCCGGGTACGCTGCCGCAGTCGTTTGATGCAGTGAAAATTGGCGGCCATATCGCGCTGATCGGTATTTTGACAGGCCGTGAAGGGGAGATTCCTACTGCCAAGCTAATGGCCAAGCAGGCGAATTTAAAAGGCTTGATTGTTGGCAGCCGCCGCCATCAGATCGAGATGATCCGCGCCCTTGAAACACTCGATATGCATCCGATTATTGACCGCGAATTCCCGCTGGAAGAGATCGCCGACGCTTTCCGCTATCAGGAGTCCGGCCAGCACTTTGGCAAGATTTGCCTGACGTTTTAAATCAGTTGGCTTACTTGAAAGGAAGTGAGCCATAGATAACAGTTTGCACGCCTTGCGTACTTGCCGGGCGTGCAAGTGCAGACTAATCCGGCAAGCGGCTGTAGACCACACCCTTCACTTCAAGCTCCAGTATTTCATCGTAGGGAACCGTAACGCCTTCTACGTCTCCGGGCGTCTTGTGGCTATGTTTGAGCTGGGTTTCAGGAATAACCTTCACACCGGTCATTCCCACATGCTGAATTTTAGCACTGAAGCGTTTGCCCTCGTGCTCAATCAGTAACCGCTCCCCAGCGATACACTTCGCTAGTTTAGCGTGCAGCTCTTCTTCACTGACATGAACGACACTCATCACTTGCTCCTTTAGCGTTTGCAACAGCTTTTAGCGCTGCAACAGCTTTTGCAAAAAAATAGTCCGTTAAATGCGCCTATTACTGCCCCTAAAGACGTTATTTTAGACCATAAGTTCGCTTTCAGGGTTAGCCGTGATGAGTGGCGTGCTAAAGTAAATGCTTAAGCTAGCCATAGGGGCAGAGTTATGGGGGAGCAACCATCATCGGCTGACATGCCGCTGTGGGCGGTCGTTGAGCTTGATCAATTTAGTACCCCTGAGCATACCCAGGCGAGCCAGTGGCGGCGCAGTTTGCGTTCGGCTTCAGCGTGGTTGGTAGGCAAACATAGCGCCCAGCAGCAGGTAAAAGATGAGCATGAGCTGCGCTCGTTGCCGGAAGTGCGTTTGGCGCATTTGGTGCCGCCGGTAAACTGGGCACCTGCCGCTAGCGCGTTGGCGCAGGTGCTTGAAGGCCATCTTGAAGGCCATCTTGAAGGCCATGATGCCCCGGTAACGTTTTTTATTACCCCGCCCCACGGTGGCCATGCCGCTGTGGTTTCGCACTGGGCTGAGCAGCAGCAAATCGGTTGTGTGCCGCCGCCCATGCTGAGTGAACTTGCTGTGGGCAGTACCCAGTGGCTAGAGTATTGTGTCAATCAACGGCACTGGGCGTTACCTGCCTTGGAGCGCCATTTTTTACGCCACACCCAGGGTATTCAGGGAGTCCGTGAATTTCTTGAGCGCGCTTTAAGTGGCCGCTTGGGAAAGGGCGTGATTGGCTGCGATAGCTGGACGTATGCCTATCTTCAACAGGCGGTTGGGATTGATGGCGCGCCGGTATTTACCCTGCAGTCAGTAGAGGGCGAGCAGCTGTCGCGCTACTTTGCGGGGATGACGACCCATGCTGGGGAGTTTTTGCCAGTCTATAGCACCCGAACCGGTAAACAGATATTGCCGACTGAAGAGGAGGAGCCTAGCCAAAGCTCTTCCAATAGCGCTCATAAAGAACTGCAGCGCTTGGCAGCTCACTGCCGTGGTCATATAGGCATTGCCTGGCACTATTGGCATGAGCGGCTGCGTGAGCCGTCGTCAGGTAAATCAGAGGAATTATGGTTGGCGGATGCGCTAGCCGATGCAGAGCTACCCGCTGATACTGGCGATATAACGACGCTGGTGCTGCATGCGTTATTGATCCACGGTGGGCTTGATGACGACTCCCTTGGGCAGGTATTGCCCTTCTCGCATCATGAAGCACTCAATGCGCGGTTAGCGCTGCAGCGTAAAGGCATCGTCACGAGCCATGAGGGGCGCTGGCAGGTAGCACCGCTCAGTTACGCCAGCGTTCGCCAATTATTGGCAGCGCGTAACTATCTGGTCGATCCTCTTTAAGTCGATTCTCTTTCATTAGCCCCGCCATAAGTGACTGGCCAGGGGAGGGCAGCCATGGATGAACAACAGAAGTACGCACGCCTGTTTAACGATATTGATAGCCAAGCGCTCATCACGCTGGGGGTTGTGCTGCTGAGTACAATTGTGCTGATTGTGGTTAGCCAGCGAGGGCTGAACTGGCTGGCTACTCACTTGCACGGCCAGCTGCGCTTTCGGATTTTTGCGCTGGTGCCGCTGACTCGTTTACTGATTTTAATTACCGCACTGGCGATCATCGTGCCGATCGTGATTGATCCTTCGCTGCGCAATATGGTGACTCTGCTGGGCGCGCTGGGGCTAGCCATTGGTTTTGCCATGAAGGATTACGTGAGCAGCCTGATTGCTGGCGTAGTCTCGGCAATAGAAATGCCTTATCGCCCAGGGGACTGGGTCAATATTGAAGGCACCTATGGTGAGGTTAAGCACGTTGGCTTACGCACGGTAGATATCCAGACCCCCGATGATGATCTTGTCGCTGTGCCCCACTTAAAGCTGTGGGATCACGCTATCTACAATGCCAATAATGGCGGTGCCAGCCTGCAGTGTGTGGCGAGCTTCTATCTTCATCCTGAGCATGAAGCGGGCTGGGTGCGTAAAGCGCTGCACGATGTGGCGCTGACCAGCGCTTATTTGAAGTTCGATAAGCCGATTATTGTGGTGGCCGAAGAAAAGCCCTGGGGCACTCACTACCGTATTCGTGCCTACCCAGTCGACCCACGCCAGCAGTTTCTGTTTGTCACTGATCTTACCGTGCGCGGTAAAACAGTGCTGAGTGCTGCGGGCGTAAAGTCAGCGTTGCTGCCACCCGATGCGGCCTTAGATGCACGCAACGCTGCTGAATCCTCTTCTTGAGGGTTCGTTTTGAGGGTCTGTTTATCGAAAAGCGCGGAATACCCCGCCCAATCCACGTATTGGGTGGGGATGGATAGCGCGGCATCCACCGGATGCCCTTGCTGTTGATTTGCACAGTGCTATACTGCTGATGTCAACACGACCTACCGAGGGGCACTCGGAAAGTGACGTCTGTGGAGACGA
>LDZP01000099.1_pt1 | contig 49324 bp, 42 predicted proteins | sample 615351 | NCBI WGS metagenome assembly LDZP01 (sample SAMN03408296, study PRJNA278302) | terrestrial metagenome | isolation source: oil reservoir sample I1 | place: USA: Alaska, North Slope, Ivishak formation | collected 2013
TTGCCGGGCGTGCAGGGGACTTTCACCCCCAAGTCATTCCAAGGCACCACCCTTGGAAACAGCGCCAGTCAGGCGCTGCGCGCCATGCCTGGCGCACACAACAAAACGGGGGTGACGCAAGCGCCACCCCCTAAATTTAACAACGTTAAAAACCCTAACGTTAAAAGCTTGGCTTACGCTTTTCGACAAACGCCGCCATGCCTTCTTTCTGTTCACCGCCGGCAAAACAGAAAGCAAACAGGCTAGTTTCCAGCGCTAATGCGCTTTCAAGGGCCTGATCCATACCGCCATGAACTGCCTGTTTAGCACCGCGCACAGACTGCGGGCCGTTGCCTTTGAGCTGTTTGGTGAGTTCTTCAACGTAGTTTTCCAGCTCCGCTTGCGGCATCACGCGGTTCACCAGGCCAATACGCAGCGCTTCCTGGGCGTCAATTTTGCGCCCGGTCGTGACCAGATCAATCGCCATGGCAGGGCCCACACGACGTGGCAGGCGTTGGGTACCACCAAAGCCTGGGATTACACCCAGCAATACTTCCGGTTGACCAAACACCGCGTTGTCGCTGGCTACGGCCCAGTCGCAGGCCAGCGCCAATTCGCAGCCGCCGCCAAGGCAAAACCCGTTCACCAGTGCGACCACCGGCACAGGCAGGGTCTCTAGGCGTTTAATAGTACGCAGCGCTTGGCTAGCAAATGCCCGCGCCTCTTCGGGTGTTTTTTCACGCATTTCGGTGATATCGGCACCCGCCACGAAAGATTTCTCGCCCGCACCGGTAATCAGCACCGCCCGTAGGTTCGGCTGGGCTTCAAGCGCGACCAAATGCGTTTCCAGCGCGGCGAGTACCTCGCTATTTAACGCGTTCAGCGCTTTAGGGCGGTTAATGGTCAGTCGCACCATCCCATCGTTATCAACTTTCTCAATTACTGCTTCGCTCATGGCAGGCACCTTATTTGTTATTGAACGTTAAACGAAATACTACTTAACCCTAGCGAACGCTTGGTTGAGTAGCAATCACTACTTTATGCCGTACTCCTCGTCTAAGCACAAGATCGGCACAAGCGAGTCAATCAGCACAGCTAGTCATAAGAGTAAAAACCGCGACCGGATTTACGGCCAAGGTAGCCCGCGGCCACCATACGCTTGAGTAACGGGCAGGGGCGGTATTTGGGGTCGCCAAAACCTTCTTGGAGCACTTCCATAATCGCCAGGCAAACATCCAGGCCAATTAAATCTGCCAGCGCCAGCGGCCCCATGGGGTGAGCGGCACCGAGCTTCATGGCATCGTCAATGGCTTCAGGCGTTGCCGTACCTTCTTGAACGATAAACGCCGCTTCGTTAATCATTGGCACCAGCAGGCGATTGACCGCAAAACCAGGCGCGTCGCCTATTGGCACGGCGGTTTTACCCAGCGCCTTAGTGAGCGTTTCAATTTCTGCTACGGTCGCATCCGAGGTCTGCTCGGCGCGAATTACTTCCACCAGTTTGAGCACCGGCACCGGGTTAAAAAAGTGCATGCCCACCACGCGCTCAGGGTGCTCGCACACCGCCGCCAGGCGAGTAAGCGACAGCGACGAGGTGTTGGAGGCCAAAATAGCGGTGCTGCTCAAGCGGCTTAAATCGCGAAATATCGTTTCTTTGAGTTCGGGCTGTTCGGGGGCGGCCTCGATAATCACCGCGCAGTCGCTTAGGGCATCAAGCGTGGTGGTGGTGGAAAGACGCGCCAAGGCTGCGCTTTTGTCCGCCTCGCTGATTTTTTCTTTCGCCACTAACTTACTCAAACCTTTATCGATATTCGCTTTGGCGCGGCCAAGCGGCTCCTCAGCCACATCAAAAAGGCGCACGTTAAAGCCACTGGCAACCGCTACCTGGGCGATCCCCTGCCCCATGGTGCCGGCTCCCACTACGCCAATGTGTTGCTCACTCATGCATGTTCTCCTAAGTCGGTTAATTCAAATCGGCTATCAATGCTGTTTGGCTTCTTCGCGCAGTACAAATTTTTGAATCTTACCCGTTGAGGTTTTCGGCAGCTCGCTGAAAATGACCGTTTTGGGGACCTTATAGCCCGCCAAATGCTCGCGGCAGTGGGCGATAATATCGGCCTCGGTAACTTCGCCATAACCGACTTTGAGCTTTACGAACGCACAGGGGGTCTCGCCCCATTTCTCGTCGGGCTTGGCCACGACCGCCGCTTCTTCAACGGCGGGGTGGCTGTAAATAGCGTCTTCCACCTCGATAGTTGAGATGTTCTCACCGCCGGAAATAATGATGTCCTTTGAGCGGTCTTTGATCTCGATATAGCCATCGGGGTGCCACACTGCCAAGTCGCCGGTGTGATACCAGCCACCCGCTAGCGCCTGCTCAGTGGCCTCCGGGTTCTTTAAATAGCCTTTCATCACATTATTGCCGCGCATCAGTATTTCACCGATGGTTTGGCCATCTTTCGCCACGGGCTCTAGGGTCAGCGGGTCGGCCACACACAGCGCTTCAAGCATGTGGTAGCGCACGCCTTGACGCGCTTTGAGTTTGGCTCGGCTTTCAAGCGGCAGTTCATTCCAGGCATCGTGCCACGCGCACACGGTCACCGGCCCGTACACTTCCGTCAGGCCATACACGTGGGTAACGTCAATCCCCAGTTTCTCTACGCCAGAAATGACCGAGGCAGGCGGCGCGGCACCGGCGGTGGTGACTTTTACCGAGTGATCGAACTCGCGCTTGTCTTCCGCTGGCAGATTCACCAGGCCATTAAGAATGATCGGCGCTCCGCTGAAGTGAGTGACTTTTTCATCGGCAATCAGCTGCATGATCTTTTTAGGATCAACCCGGCGTAAGCAGACGCTAACACCCGCATTGGCTGCAATCGTCCACGGGAAGCACCAGCCGTTGCAGTGGAACATCGGCAGTGTCCACAGGTAGGTTGGGTGGTGGGGCATCGCCCACTCCATGATATTACTCACCGCATTCAGATAAGCACCGCGGTGGTGGTATACCACGCCTTTGGGCTTGCCGGTGGTGCCGGAGGTGTAGTTGAGCGAGATTGCATCCCACTCATCGGCAGGCAGTTGATAGGCGAAATCGGCGTCGCCCTCGTTAAGCAGCGCTTCGTACTCAATCTCGCCAATGCCCTGGGTCTCGCCAAGAAACTCCACATCGGCGACATCAATGATCAGCGGCTTGTGGGTAAGCTTGGCAACGGCTTGCTGAATAACCTCGGCAAACTCGGGGTCGACCAAGATCGCTTTGGCCTCACCGTGTTCGAGCATATAGCTGATCGCCTCGGCATCCAGGCGAATATTCAGCGTATTCAACACGCAACCGGCCAGCGGCACGCCAAAGTGCGCCTCAAACATAGCGGGGATATTGGGCAGCATGGCGGCCACCGTTTGCCCCCGCTGAATGCCGCGCTTTTCGAGCGCAGAAGCAAGCTGGCGGCAGCGCGACCAGGTGGTGCCCCAGGTGCGCCGCGTGCTGCCATGCACGATGGCGGGGTAATCAGGATAAATCGACGCCGTGCGTTCAATAAAGGTCAGCGGTGAAAGCGGTACGTGGTTAGCAACGGTTTTGGGCAAGCCTTGCTCGAAGATAGCGGTCATAGTCGGCTCCTAGCATTGTGGAAATCATCGTTATTCAAAGCGCTCGTTTTAAGCACCTGTTTTGATAGCGTATAAACAGCACCGCCGCCTCAAGGGCGGCGGCAAATGGCAAGAAAATAGGCGTTAATAAACCTCAAACTCGCTTAAGCATTCCATGCCCGCTTCAATGACCGCGCGCTGGGCACGGCCTACCGGCAGCCATTGGGTAATGGCAAATTCGGCGCTGCGCATTTTGGCAGTATAGAAGGGATCGTCGCTGCCGCCTTGAATCGCCGCATGAGCCTTAAGGGCAGCCTCCCCCATCTGCCACGCACACAGCACATGGCCTGCCAGGGTGAGAAACGGTGTGGCGTAGGCCTGCACCGCATCCGCCCCTTTTTCAGGGTCGAGGCCTTGTTCAAGCACCAGCGTTTGGGCGGCTTTTAGGTCGGCTAAGCCTGCGGCCAAGCCACTGCCCAATGCGGCCAGGGCGGGGTTGGCGGTGAGTTGTTCAGCGGTGGCGGCAACATCGTGCAACAACGCGGTAAGCGCTTCGCCGTTATCACGTTGGAGTTTACGGCCAGCCAAATCAAGCGCTTGAATACCGTTGGTGCCTTCGTAAATGGGGGCAATGCGGGCATCGCGCAGCAGCTGTGCTGCACCCGTCTCTTCCACGTAACCCATGCCGCCGTGTACCTGAATGCCTATCGAGGCAATATCCACCGCTTGATCGGTTGAGAAGCTTTTGACCACCGGAATCAAAATATCCGCGCGTGCCTGTGCGGCGCGGCGGGTATCGTCGTTCTCGGCGTGACGGGCGGTGTCTAACTCGGCGGCGCAGTACAGCGCCAAGGCGCGTAGCGCATCGGTACGCGAACGCATGGAAAGCAGCATACGGCGCACGTCTAAATGATCGCTGATGCTGCATTCAGCGCCGCCACGCGCTTTCGGGGCGCGCCCCTGGCGACGCTCTAGTGCATAGGCAAACGCGTGCTGGCAGGCACGCTCAGCCACGCCAATGCCCTGAATACCGACTTTATGGCGCGCCTCGTTCATCATGGTGAACATGTGGTTAAGGCCACGCCCCTCTTCACCGACTAAGTAGCCAATGGCACCGCCGTTTTCGCCAAAACTCAGGGTACAGGTGGGCGAGCCGTGAATCCCCAGCTTGTGTTCAATAGAGGCGCAGGTCACGTCGTTGCGCTCGCCCAGCGAGCCATCTTCATTGACCAGGAACTTAGGCACTAGAAATAGCGAAATACCTTTATTGCCTTCCGGCGCATCGGGTTTGCGAGCAAGCACCAGGTGAATAATGTTTTCAGCGGCGTCGTGTTCGCCCCAGGTGATATAAATCTTCTGGCCGCTGATACGGTAGTGGTCGTTTTCAGGCACGGCGCGGGTGCGCACTTGGGAGAGATCCGACCCCGCTTGGGATTCGGTAAGGTTCATGGTGCCGGTCCAGGTGCCTTCCACCAGCTTGGGCAGGTACGTTGCTTTGAGTGCATCGCTGCCATGATGGGCCAGTGCTTCAATAGCACCAGCGGTCAGCATGGGGCAAAGCCCCAGCGCCATATTAGCGCCGTGAAGCATCTCTTGCACCGCACTGGCGAGCACCTCGGGCAGGTTCTGCCCGCCTAGCGCTTCAGAAACGCCGATACCGTTCCAGCCGCCTTCTACATAAGCTTGATAAGCCGCCGCGAAGCCTTCTGGAGTGTTCACGCTGCCATCGGTGTGGCGTTTGGCCCCCTGACGGTCGCCAGTAGCATTTAGCGGCCCCCATACGTCACTGGCAAGCTTTGCGGCTTCTTCGAGCACTGCCTCAACCAGGTCAGGCGTGGCCTCTTCAAAGCCCGGCAGGCTAAGCGAGCGGTGCGCTAACAGCTCTTCAAGCACAAAGCGAAGATCGCGTACCGGCGCGGCGTAAACATTCATAGCGAAAACCTCGGGCTAATAAAATTAAACAATTGTTTAAAAGTATGCGCACGATAGTAGTAATACTCGCTCGCATACACCATTAGCCCAAGGTATCAGCCGCTACCGATAACGTCTTCACCTAATGTTACTTTTGCTCCCCTGCTTGCTCCATATCATCAATCTCTACATCATCATAATAAGTGATGTGGTTTTCGTCTTCGGCGGGCGGCCCCACCACCGGTTCGGCGGCGTCTACGTCCCATACCGCATCAGATAAATCTTCTAAGTGCTCGTGCTCTAGCGCACCCTGCAATAACTCTTCGGTGACTACCAGCTCGGCACCTGCAGTGGTCATCGGTGTCGTCGGCGTAAACGGTGCCACCGGCACTGGCGCAGGGCGTACACTACGCCGCCAGGAGAAGAACAGTAAGAACACCAGGCTCAGTGAGCCAAAGGCCCAGAATAAGCCCGCATCGCCCATCACCGTCATCACCGGGGAAATCATCAACGGGCTGATCGTGGCACCAATCGAGTTGATCAGCAGCAGGCCTTGGCTCATACGCACCAGCGCGCCTGCCGGGGCGCGGTCGGCGGCGTGGCTAACCGCTACCGGGTAGAGGGCAAACACACCACCGCCCAGCAAGAACAGCAGCAGCGCCAGCAGCGGGGTGGAAAGCGGCAGCCACAGCATCGCCGCCGAGATCAACACACAAAACCCGCTAATCGCTATTAGCACCATTTGGCGGTCGTGGCGGTCTGACCAGCGGCCAATCGGATACTGCAGCAGCATGGCACCCATGATCACCACCGCCATCATTTGCCCCACTTGGTTAACGCTCATACCAATGCGCTGCAGATACAGCGGCAAGAGGGTATACGCCGCGGCGACCACCATGCCAGAGCCTAAACTGCCCACCACGCCGGTGGGCGTTAGGGTAATCAGACGATGCGGTGGAAGTGGTTCAGCGTGTTCAATAATGGGAGATACGCGAGGAATCATCGCCATCGGCAGCACCGAAAGCGACGCTAATAGGCCAATCACAATAAAGGGTGCCGTGACGCCCATAGCGTTGGTGACCCCCAGCAGCAGCTGCCCTATCACCCCGGCGGCATACAGCGCAATCATGTAAAGCGCCAGCAGGCGGCCGCGCACTTTCTGGTCACCGGACGTTAACAGCCAGCTCTCGATGACCAGATAAACCCCCACCGTGGCCCAACCGCCAATTAAGCGCAGTACAAACCAGGCCCAGGGGTCGAAGAACAAACCCTGTAGCAGCACGGTAACCGCCACCAATGAGGCAAAACTGCCGTAAGCGCGTATATGGCCAATGCGCAGCAGCAGGCGGTCATTCACTAACGCGCCTAAGGCTAGGCCGATAAAGTAAGCCGACGAGACAATACCGATCACCGTGGCCGACTCACCGGCGGCATCCAAGCGCACGGTAATTAAGGTGGCCAGAAAACCGTTGCCAATCCCGAGAATGAATAGCCCTAACAGGGGCGCTAGCGCCATGGCGAGCAGTTGCCGCGACATGAAAACCTCATTGACTAAACGTGTGGAAAATAGGCTGAAAAAAAGTAAGCGAGGCAAGCAGGCAGCATTGCGGCGCGCAATTATTGCCCCAAAGAGCGCAAAGTCAATGCTTTTCTAACGCCAGCCTTCATCACGTTAGCGGTTTATGTAGAATTACCGTATCTGGCCCAGGAAATTCCACTGTTAAATGATGCTTTTGCGCCCACCAACGAAAGGTCTCCTCACTAAAAAAGCTGATATGCGTGGGGTCGCTAATATAGTGCCACTGGGCAAACGCCTCAGGCGAAGCAACACGCTTGGTCATGAAACCAAGATAGCCCCCAGGCGCAAGCTGCGCCGCTAACTGAGCAAGCACCTGGCCAGGCTGCGCTAGATGCTCAACCACCTCTGTTGCCGTGATAAAATCAAACGTCTGGGTGAGGATCGAGGCATCAGGGGCATAAAACGGGTCGTAAATAGCCATTGGATAGCCCTGCTCTGCGAACATCACCGAAAGCGTTGGCCCAGGCCCAGAGCCGAAATCGAGCCCGCGCGCGCCAGGTGCCAGTTTTGCCACCAGCGGGGTAAATAAACGCCCTAAAAAGCGCCGGTATCCCGTATCATGCGGCGAGTTTTGATGCTTATCGTATTCGGCCTTTTCTGCAGCGGCGCTTAAATGCTGCTCAGGGGGGACAAATACCAGCGTGCACGTGGCACACTGGTAGTAGTCACGACGGCGATCCCGGTGGTAGAGCGCAGTAGTGGATTCCGCGCAGAGTGGACAGCGGCGCATCAGCGTACTCTCTGGCTTAACGTTACGTATTAAGGAAAGTGGCATGCTATCAGGTCTGGATCATCTTGTAGTTACCGTGACCGACATCGGTCGCGCTGTCGATTTTTACTCACGGGTTTTAGGCTTAGACGTTCGCTATCGCGACGCCCAACGGGTCGATTTAATGCTTGGCGATACGGCGCTGCGCCTACACCAAACCGACACCGACATCGCCCCCATTTCAGCAACGCCCACCCCAGGCAGCCTGGATTTATGCCTGCGCTGCCAACTGCCGTTGGATGAATTCAAGCAGCACCTAGAGGCGCTGGCGATTGAGGTAGAGCTAGGCCCCGTTGCCCGCCAAGGTGCCAATGGCCCGATCGAATCCATTTACCTACGCGACCCGGACGGCAACCTGTTAGAGATTTGCCGCCCCGCCTCGCGCTAACGCTAAGCATCTTGCACTTATGCTAAATCTTGCACTTATGCTAAAAAGCAGAATGAACCAAATTATTATTAACCACTGCAGCACTTACTACCGATTTACCGAAAGGAAACATTATGCGTGATAACGCCAATGATGCGCCGATTGAAGGCGAAATTGTCAGCGAAGAGCAACAACATCAACCTGACACCACCATGGCAATGGTGATTTATGCGCTCTATTTAGCCAGCTTCGTTCTTGGCTTTACCTCGATTATTGGTGTGGTTATCGCCTACGTCTATAAAGGCAAAGGCCCTGCGTGGCTAGATGAGCACTACCGCTATCAGATTCGCACGTTCTGGATAGGGCTGGTGTATGGATTTGTCTTTTCGATACTGGCGTTCATATTAATTGGCTTCCCGCTACTGCTGGCGCTAGCCGTATGGTTCATTGTCCGCTGTGTTAAAGGCTTCAAAGGGCTGCAAGAGAAACGCGCCCCTTCTAACGTAGACTCCTGGCTGTTTTAATCATGACGCAGCAAACGGTTGAATCCGATAGGCGCTTTTCCAAAGCCAGTGCGATTAGCTGGCTGTGGCGCTACCTTTCACGCTGGCCGCTTTCGCGCCTATGGCGCGTCTCCTCATCGTTGGGCCCACTGGTTTACCGCTTTAATAAACGTGAGCGCGAGGTAACGGAGCGCAACCTGGAAGTGGTGTATCCCGAGCTATCTTGTTCAGAACGCAAGGCATTTGCCCAGCAGAGCCTGCGCCACTCTACCGCTACGATGCTAGAGCTTGGCCACGCCTGGATGGCAGAACCGCATAAAGTAGAAGCCGGCATTTTAGCGGTGTACGGACGCGACAAGCTCGACAGCGCCCGGGCCGAAGGGCGCGGCGTGATTGTGCTAGCCCCGCACTTCGGCAACTGGGAAGTGCTTAACTTCTGGCTATCCAGCCATTTCCCTTTTACCGCCATGTACGAGCCGCCCAAAATCACCGCCTTAGACCCGGTGATTCGTCACGGCCGCGAACGCATGGGCGCAAGCCTGGTTCCCACTAATCCACGCGGTGTGGCGGCGCTGCTGAAAGCACTGAAACGCAGCGAGGCGATTGGCATACTGCCCGACCAGGAACCCGACTGGGGCAGCGGCGTTTTCGCGCCGTTCTTTGGCCGCGATGCCTACACCGCCACCTTATTGCCGAAACTTGTTGCCCGCACCCAGGCGCGCGTTGTCACGGGGGTTGCGCTACGCATTCCTGGTAAAGGCTTTGAGATTTCTTTTTTGGATGCCGATGAGCGGGTCTACAGCGACGATGATGTGATCTCGGCCACTGGCGTCAATGCCTGCGTGGAAGCCGCGATTGCGTTAGCGCCTACGCAATACCAGTGGGAATATAAGCGCTACCGTAAAGTGGTACAAGAACAGCAAAAGCTCCCTAACTACCGCGATTATCGACTTTATTAACCAGAGTTTACTGATGACACAAAACTATATACCTCGCGATGAGATACGCCCGCCGCAGATTATCTACGCGCTTTATTTGGCGGGGCTTGTCACCGCGAATATCACCCTGCTGATTGGTGTGGTGATTGCCTATGTCTACCGCCGCGAAGCCGCACCGTGGCTGCAGCAGCACTACCGCTACCTCATCCGCACCTTCTGGATTGGTACCCTGTATGCCAGCATTGCTTTTTTGCTGAGCATTGTCATGGTGGGCCTGCTGATCTGGCCGCTGCTCGCCGTGTGGTTGGGCGTGCGCTGCATCCTGGGTTGGATAAATGTTCGCCAAGGCCAGCCACCTGCCCGCCCAGGCAGCTGGCTTTGGTAAGCCGAGCGCTATTTAGTGCGGCTATTATTCACTGCTTTGGCGGGCGTAAACATCGTCTAAACGCTCAATATCATCTTCCCCAAGGTAACTGCCCGACTGCACTTCAATCAGTTCAAGGGGGATTTTTCCGGTGTTTTCCAGTCGATGTAGCGCACCAATGGGAATATAGGTCGACTGATTTTCGCTCACCAAGAAGCTACGCTCCTCAAGCGTTACCCGCGCCGTGCCGCTCACCACAACCCAGTGTTCAGCACGGTGGTGATGGCGCTGCAGCGATAGCCGCCCGCCGGGCTTAACGGTAATGCGCTTGACCTGATAACGTTCGCCGCTGTCCATCGCTTGAAAGCTACCCCAGGGGCGCTGCACCTGGGGCGCAGAGCGCGGCTCGCTGCGACCCGCCTGGGAAAGCGCGGCCACCAGCTGTTTTACTTGCTGAGCCTGTTCACGGTGGGCGACCAATACGCTGTCTGACGTCTCCACCACGATCACATCTTTTACACCTAACGTCGCTACCAAGCGGTGTTCGGCAATCACCAGCGAATCCTGCGTATCAGTCAGCCAGGTATCGCCTTTGGCAGCGTTTCCCGCGTTATCTGTCTCTAAGGTCGCCCACAGCGCATCGAAACTACCGATATCACTCCACGCAGCGGCCAAAGGCACCACCGCGGCATGCTCGCAGTGCTCCATTACGGCATAATCAATTGACTCTGCTGGGCAACGGCAAAATGCTTCTTCGCCCAGGCGTAGAAAATCCAAGTCGCGGTGCGCGCCGTTAACCGCCTCCGCGCAGGCTTCAAGCATGGTTGGCTGCAGCCGCTTTAGCTGGTCTAAATAGCTTGAGGCGCGGAGTAAAAACATGCCGCTGTTCCATAGGTAATCGCCGCTTTCAACCAACGCTGCCGCCCGCTTGGCATCAGGCTTTTCAATAAACGCAGCAAGATGATGGCCGCCTTCCAGCGGGGCACCGCAAGCAATATAGCCATAGCCAGTTTCAACTTGTGTGGGAACCACGCCAAAGGTGACTAAATAGCCCACCTCAGCGAGAGGTACAGCTCGCGCCACGCTGTGCTGAAACGCCTGAACATCGCCAATCACGTGATCGGCTGGCAGCACCAGCAATAGCGGGTCATCACCCGACTGACGCGCCAGCAATGCCGCACAGGCAATCGCTGGCGCGGTATTGCGGCCTTCCGGCTCAAGCACCAGCGTGGCGGTTTGAGCCATTTCGCGCAGCTGTTCAGCCATTAAAAAGCGGTGGCTGTGGTGACCCATTAACATTGGCGCTGCACTGGTCAAGCCTGTTAAGCGGCTCAACGTTTGCTGAAGCAGGCTTTGCGACGAGGTTAAACGCAAAAATTGTTTAGGCATCTGTTCGCGAGAGAGTGGCCACAGTCTTGTGCCACTGCCACCGCTTAAAATGACGGGCTGAATCATGGCTCCATCCTTATGGTCATCCTTGCTCCCCAAAATCGTCCTGCAGCCAATGGCGCAGCTGGCTCATTCTGGGCGCATCGAAGGCTTGTTCCAGCGTAGGCAGCGTGCCCGGCACAAAGCCACGGGCCATAAACGGTTCCAATAGCGCTGGGTCGCCGCTGATAATATGCACCGGCACCGCCGCGCTGGCATCGTCGCCGGTAATCAGCGGCGCGGCTTGGTGGTCACCCAGTATAATCATCAGGGTGTTGTCATCGACCACCCGCTCGGCCCAGCGGCCAGTGACGTTTACAGCGTAGTCCACCGACCAGGCATAGTGATCCCGAATGCGCTCGATATCCTGCCACAGCACCTCTGGCGGGTCGCCGGCGTGCTCCCAGGGGGCAAAAATTTGCCCGTCTTCAATTAACGACCAATCTTCAATAATCGGCAGAATGGGCGTCCAAGGGGCGTGGCTGGAAATCAGTGCCAATTGGGCAAAGACCGGCGTTTCGCCCAGCAAGTAGCGCTGGGTGTAATCGAGGGTAAATTGATCCGGCATGGTTACCCAATTGAGCGCAGGCCCGGCGTAGTCGATATCTTTTGCTGCGGCAATGTCATCGAAACCGTAGGCCTCCCCTTCCGGCCAAGGCATGGTAATCGCGGGCATGACGCTGAGAGTGCGCTGACCAGTAGCACGAAAATCATTGATCAACGTGGAGTGGCCGCTGTCTAACATCAGCTGATACCACAACTGGTTGTTGATCCACCGCCCGCTGAGCGCCGTTGCATGAGCCAGCCAGGATTGACCGCCGCGTATTGGTGATGCCAACAGGCCAGAAACCACATGCAGGTCACGCTGTTCCAGGCGCTGCTGCATCTCGGCCAAGGTGGGGAGCAGAACTTGCGCATAACGCGGTGATTCCAGCGCCGAGATACCGTAGGACTCAATAAAGGTGAGCAGCACATTGCGCCCTTCAAGCCCCGGTAGCGGCTGGGCTTCCAGCGGCGCGGCTTCTAACTGAGCGGTAAAGGCAAGGCGAGCAGCGTGAGTATCGGTAATTTGCTGCCACTGAAAACGCGTGGTGTCCACTATCGGCAAGCGGGCGCTGTCTATCAGCCGCACCCCATTAAGCTCAAACGCCGCGCTGGTGGTGGCAATACCCAGCAGCGCTAAAGCGATCGCACCGGGCAGGCGCTTAACGGAATAGGCGGCGGGTGGCAGCAGCAGGCGCGCTACGCACACGGTGATGGCGACCAGCACGGCAGCCCCGGCCAGCATCGCGCAAACGGCCAACAGTTGGCCTACATTGCCTACTAGCAGGTGATAAATGGAGCGCAGCAGGGGTACGTCAAGATACAGATTAAGCGGCCGGGCAAAGGCCATGTGTGTGGCGGCGGTACCTAGATTCACGGCAGTCGCCAGCATCACCCAGCCGACCAGCCCAACGCCCACTAAGCGGCGCATGTGGCCGGCAGGAAGCAGCAGCATAAGTGGCGCAATGATGAACGCTTCCCAAGCGACCCAATAGCCGCTGATCTCACCAAAACGCCACCACAGCGGCGCGATGAGCAAGAAATTTAGCACTAACAGTACGGATAATAATCGACTCATCGCACCCTCTTAGGTGACTGCTTTAGCTTGCAGTGTCAACGATATAGCCTGCCAGCGCTCAGTCTCAATGGGAGGCTACGCTACATCGCAAGAAACGAGGGCAAGGAATAAGGCTGCTGAAATACACAATAATCATGTACTGTAATATTTTATCGTATAGTTATTGTGTAAAAAATTCACGCTTTGCTTAGCCTAATAAGGCCATGTGTTTTACAGGCCTTCACCCGAAAGGATTTCGCCCATGTATTGTAACCATGTTGGTAGGTGGCGGGCTGGTAAATGGCAGACTGGTACATGGCAGACTGATAAATGGATCGTGTTAATCGGCTGTACGCTCGCCTTACCGGCGTTTGCCGTAGATGACCAACACTTCAGTGCTGTCATTGAGCGCGCCCAGCAGCTTGCTGAAACGGCTTATCACGCGCCCGAAGAGACGCTGCCAGAAATATTGCGCGAGCTTGATTACGATACCTATCGGCAAATTCGCTTTAATCCCGAGCAGGCTTATTGGCAGGAGCAATCCCCCTTTAGCCTGCAGCTATTTCATAGCGGTTTTTTATTCCAAACCCCGGTTGCGCTGAATGTCATTGTCAACGACACAGTGACTGACAACGACACGGTGACTCCCCTGCCCTTTTCTGCAGGCGACTACACCTATGAGGGCGATGCCGCAGCGCTGAAAGCGCACGATTTATCCGCGAGCGACCACGCGGGGTTTCGCCTTCACTATCCCATCAATAACGAAGACTACGCCGATGAATTTGCCGTTTTTCTCGGCGCGAGCTATTTCCGCCTGGTAGGGCGCGACCAGGCTTATGGGCTATCGACCCGGGGGCTGGCGATTGATACAGCCTCGCCCAACGGCGAGGAGTTCCCGGCATTTCGCGAATTCTGGCTGTATCAACCTGACGCCAGTGCGGAGCAGATTGAGCTATTGGCATTAATGGATAGCCCCTCTCTCAGCGGCGCCTATCGGTTTATCATCCAGCCCGGCGAAAATACCCAGGTAGAAGTAGAAGCAGAGCTATTTGCCCGTGAAGATATCGCCAAGCTGGGTGTAGCACCGCTCACCAGCATGTTTACTTACGGCGAGGCAAGCCGCGAGCGCCCGGACGACTTTCGCCCCCAAGTGCACGACTCCGACGGCCTGCTAATGCACACCGGCAGCGGCGAGTGGATCTGGCGCCCGCTGAGCAATCCATCCCACGTGCGTACCTCCACCTTTATAGACACCGCCCCCCAAGGTTTTGGGTTAATGCAGCGGGAGCGTGACTTTAACCGCTATCTGGATATGGAAGCCCAGTACCACCGCCGCCCCAGCCAGTGGGTTGTGCCCTTAGAGGAGTGGGGCGCAGGCCGCGTGGAACTGGTCGAAATTCCGACCCCTGATGAGACTCACGACAATATTGTCGCCTACTGGGTGGCGGACGATACCTTAGATGCAGGCGAATCCCGACACCTGCACTACCTTACTCACACGCTGAATACCCAGCCAGAAGCGCATCAGCTTGGCCGCGCCCTGCGCACCCGCCAGGGCACTGCTGCCGTGCCGGGGCAAGCTGACGCCTCCTCTCAACAGCAGCGCCAGTTTATCGTCGATTTTCAGGGGGGTATCTTAAACAACATCGCCGCCGACCAGCCCGTCGAACTGGAGATTAGCAACCGACACGGTGAGGTACTGCTGCCTCACGTTACCGCCCTGCCTAACCATGGCTGGCGGGCGAGCTTCCGGCTGCCCGCCAGCGACCAACCCAGCGATGTTCGCCTACGGCTGACCTTAAACGGCGAACCGGTTAGCGAAACCTGGAATTACGTGTGGTATCCCGATGCCTAATGCAGACAACAATACCAACAACAATACAAACAACATAATGCCATCGATTCCCTGGCTGAAAACCCGCCGGGCTTTTCTCGCCATTATGGTGCTGGGTTCCAGCGTGGCCGGCTGTATCGCCATGAACCGAGTGGTGGCAAGCTTGAGCATGGGCTGGAAAATCACCATGTTAGTGCTGTTTGCGCTCACCTTTACCTGGATTGCCCTAGCGTTTTGGGGTGCCGTGTGCGGCTTTGTGGTGTGCGCCCTGCGGCGCGACCCGCTTAGCCTGCGCAAGGTAGATAGGGAAGCACCCAGCGCGCGCCTATTGGTGAGCCGCACCGCGATTGTGATGCCGATTTTTGCCGAGCCGCCCATTCCTACCTTTGCCGGGCTTGAAGCCACCTGCCGCTCATTACTGAGCTATGCCATTGATAACGACGACCCGCAAGAAGCTGCGCGGCCAATAAGCGAGCATTTTGAGGTGTTTATCCTTAGCGACACCCAAGACACCGCCATAGCCGAGTTAGAAGAAGCCCACGTGGGGGCATTACAGCACCGGCTGGCTGGCAAACTTGCTATCCACTATCGCCGCCGCCCGAATAACAATGGCCGTAAGGCGGGTAACATCGCTGAATTTTGCCGCCGCTGGGGGCGCAACTACGATTACATGATCGTACTGGATGCCGACAGTTTAATGAGCGGCGCTACGCTACTGCGCATGGTTCAACGTATGCAGCGCCAGCCTACGCTTGGTTTGATACAAACGGTGCCGATCCCCGTTGGGCAAAAAACCCTGTTTGGGCGCTTTACTCAGTTTGCTTCCGCGCTTTACAGCCCCATGCTGGCAGCCGGCCAGAGTTTTTGGCAAGGCGACGCCGCCAACTACTGGGGGCACAATGCGATTATCCGCACGCGGGCGTTTATGGATCACGCTGGCTTGCCTACCCTGCCGGGCAAGCCACCGCTAGGCGGCGAGCTGCTTAGTCACGACTTTGTTGAGGCCGCACTGCTTAAGCGCGGCGGTTGGCAGGTGATACTGGATACCACCATTACCACCGCTGTCTCACGCCATGACCCCTACGCCAGCGCCTCCCACAACAGCTTTGAAGCAATGCCAAGTAACTTACTTGACTTTGCCAAACGCGACCGCCGCTGGCTGCAAGGCAACCTTCAGCACTTGCGTTTGCTGGGCGGGGCGGGGCTGCACCCGCTCAGCCGGCTGCATTTTTTCTATGGCGCTTTTGCCTATTTATCGTCGTTAGTGTGGTTAGCGCTGTTGGTCTGCGCCAGCGTACTGGTGAGCTATCACGCGCTGAGCGATGCGACAGCAAACGCCCTGCCACAGCCGCTTTCACTGGGTTTGCTTTCAATTACGCTGGGCATGCTGTTGGCACCGAAACTGCTAGGTTTACTGCTGGCCTGCTGGCAAACACCCCACGCCTATGGCGGCCGAGTGCGGCTTATCATCAGCACCGTTATGGAAATGCTGTTTGCCGCGTTATTAGCCCCACTGATGATGGCGTGGCACAGCCTGTTTATTATCAATGTGCTATTAGGCCGCTCCGTTGATTGGCAAACACAATCGCGAGGTGAGCGCTCACTCACCTGGCGTGAAACGTGGCAACACACCGGCTGGATGACCCTAAGCGGGCTGGTATGGGCTGGGTTGATGGTAACTTTTTCGCCAATGGCGTTTGGCTGGCTAACCCCCGCTTGGCTTGGGCTTGTGAGCGCCGCACCGCTGGTCAAATATTCCAGCAGCGGCACCTGGGGGGGCGTCGTGAGCCATCGTTTGGGGCTTATCAAAACCCCCAGCAACTGCCTGAAGCCGCCCCTACTGGATGATTTCGCTGAGCTTATGAATAACAGCGACCCTTATCCTCTAGACCCCGCCACTCAAGCGCCCTACCCGGTTCAATTACCCCCCGCTGAGCGTTTTGGCGACATGCACTGCCAATCTTTTCAGCACTTTAACCCTCGGCTATTGGCGCCTTCATCACCCACGCTCTCATCACCAAAGCTATCATCAACAAAGCCACCAACAACCTACAAGGAGCCCTATTGATGCGCCGCCTCTATTTACAACGATTACGCTGCGCGGGGGGGCTAGCCCGCTCGCTGTTTATTTATTGGCAGCCTGGGCGTCAGCGCGGGCTACAGCGCCTTTACCAGCCGTTCATTCAGCCCGGCAGCGTTGCCTTTGATATTGGCGCGCACCTAGGCGACCGCAGCGCGGCGTTTCATGCCTTAGGCGCTAAGGTAGTGGCGCTGGAGCCCCAGCCTGATCTTGCCAAGTGGTTTAAGCGCTTGGTAAAGCCGCCCACGATTACGCTATTACCGCTGGCTGCAGGACCAACGGAGGGCTTCGCTGAGATCGCCATTAGCCCCAGCAACCCGACCCTTGCTACGCTTGCAACCGAGTGGCGGGAGCAGATAGGCGAACGCAACGCCGGCTTTAGCCAAGTACGCTGGGAGCAACATTTGCAGGTGCCAGTGACGACCCTGGATACGTTAATTGCTGAGTATGGCGAACCCAGCTTTATCAAGATTGACGTTGAGGGCTTTGAAGCTGACGTGCTGGCGGGGCTAAGCTGTCCCGTGGCCGCGCTTTCGGTGGAGTTTGTCGCAGGTGCCCTGGACGTGAGCCATGCCTGCGTTAGCCAGCTAAGCCGCCTGGGCGAGTACCGTTATAACGTGGTGGCGGGTGAGCAGCGCCATTTCCGCTGGGCCGAGTGGCAAACGCCACAAGCGGTTAGCGGGTGGCTAAACGCAGGAGCCGAAGCACTGCCATCCGGCGACCTTTACGCCTGCCGCTCTGACCATCCGTTATTGCTAAGCGCTGTTTAAAATTCTGTTTAAAGTTCTGTTTAACGTTCAGTTCATAACCCCCTCCAATACTTTACAGGCACGTCACACAATGATTCACCACTGGCAAACCCTCACCGCGCCGCAACTTGCTGACTTCGCCCAACGCGACCCGGTGGCCGTGCTAGTGCTTGGCGCTATTGAGCAGCACGGCTCGCACCTTCCTTTAGCCACAGACCTCACCATTGGTGAAGGCCTGCAGGCGGCTATGCTGGAGCGCCTAGCGCGGATAGCCCCTTCGCTCAACGTGCTCTGCCTGCCGCCTATCGCCGTGGGTGCCAGCGATGAGCACGCAAGCTTCCCCGGCACGCTTAGCTTGCCCGCTTCGCTTGCGATTGCCACCCTTGAAGCCTACGGCGAGAATTTAGCCAGCGCCGGCATTCGCCGCCTGGTGCTGCTTAACAGCCATGGTGGAAATAAGGCGGTGATGGACGTAGCAGGGTTAACCCTGCGGCGGCGGCATGGCATGCGCGTTGTCAAAGCGACTTACACGCGGTTGCCACCTTTAGCAGGCGCGATCGAAGCTGATGAGCTGCGTTACGGCCTGCACGGCGGGTTGCTCGAAACGGCCATGATGCTCTATTTAGCCCCCTCGCTGGTCTGCTTAAACGGCTATCAAGCGACGCCGCCTGCAGCACCGCAAGGCGATTCGTTAGTCAGTGCCGAAGGTGCCGCCGCGTTTGCCTGGTTAGCAGAAGACTTGAGCGCCCACGGCGTAGCCGGCGATGCCAGCCAGGCGAGCGCTGAGCTTGGCGAAAGGCTAGTGCAACACTATGCCAACCAACTGGCGGCAGTGGTGACAGAAACCGCTCACTTACCGCCGCTTAATACGTCTTCCAACAAATGACCGCCACGGGTTGCCTTGGCATTAAGGTAGCGCTGATTGTGGTCTGTGACGCTGCCGTACAGCGCTTGACGCGCTACCACTTCAATACCGCCCTGGCGTAGCGCCTTCATCTTTAAAGGATTGTTGGTCAGCAGCTGCACCTGGTGGATGTCGAGCGCGCTGAGCATATCCACGGCCACCGCATACTGGCGCTCGTCGTCACCAAAACCCAGCACTTGATCCGCATCCACGGTATCCAAACCGCCATCTTGCAAGGTATAGGCGCGCAGTTTATTAGCCAGGCCAATGCCCCGCCCCTCTTGGGCCAAATAGAGCAGCACGCCCCCACCCATGGTTTGAATATCCGCCACCGCATTGCGCAACTGTTCACCACAGTCGCAGCGCAGGCTGCCGAACAAATCGCCCGTTAAGCATGCCGAGTGCATGCGCAGCGGTACCGCGCCTTGCCAGTGCTCCTGCTTGCCGATTACCACCGCCACATGCTCACGCAGGCCATCCGGCTCTCGAAACAGCACAAAGCGGCTGTCGGGCGCGTCTTCAAGGGGAATCTGTGCCTCGCTAATCCGTTTGAGCATACCCGGCGCACCGGCTAAGCACTGCTCGGCGTCGTTGGCGTCTACTTGCAGCAGCCGCCCTTGGGCCAGCTGCCGCTCAATATCGGCCGACGCTTTTTCGCTAACAAAAGCGCATAGCGCGGCAGGAATTAGCAGAGCACGGCGCATTAATGCCACGGCACCGCGCTCGGCTAAGCCCGCCGGTCTCAAGCCCTTTAGTAACTCGCCCGCCGGTTGCTTAAGTGTTTCTGCCGTGGCTAAGCCATGCAGGTCGCTGGTAGTGATGTGCGCCGCTAACGGCACGCTTGCTGCTTCCGCAGTGAACGCCATGCCCATTGCCGCCAGGCGATGGCGGGTAAGCACTAATGCAGGCTGCGTACCCGCCATGCGGCCAAGTGCGGCGACCGAGTCACTTCCTTCTAACGCCTGCACTAGCAAACGCTGATCACCGGCATTAACCACCACGGGTAAACCACGACGGATATCGAAAATAGCGCGTTCAATCTGATACATGTAGGCCTCCTGGCTTACGGCGTGGGGCGATGCTGCGCGCTTGCGCTGAATCAGCATGGGTCGCATGATAAAGCGGATTTTCTAGCGCGGAGGCGTCATGCCCGACTCCAATGTCGACACTTGTGTTACCCCACCAGCCCTTATTGGGCTGGCTGATGCATGGGAATGGCTGCTGGCGCTGCGTCATCAGCGAGCTTGCGCCGTAAAAATCAACGCGATGCCCCATGGTGAATGGCAAACGACGCAAACGGTCACTGCTGAAGCGCGTGAATTGCTGGATTGTTTGACGCCGTTGGCCAGCCGCACGGCGTGGGTGGTGGCTCAGTTGGGTCAAAGTCTCGATGGCCGCATCGCCACGCAAAGCGGCCACTCTCACTACATCAACGGTCACGAAAGCTTGGTTCATCTGCATCGGCTGCGGGCGCTCGTCGACGCGGTGGTCATCGGCGCAGGTACCGCCAGTGCCGATAATCCGCAGCTGACCGTGCGCCACGTTAGCGGCACGCACCCTGCGCGGGTGGTGTTGGACCCACGTGGGCGCATTCCCAACGATTTGACACTGCTGTGCCGTGATACCGCGCCGACGCTGCATATTGTCGGGCCTGACATGGCGATGGCGGCGAGTTCGTCTCACGTTCAGCCTCATGTTCAGCGCTGCGTGCTGCCGCTGAATGCCCAAGGCCAATTCCACCCGGCCGATGTCATTACTCTGCTGGCCGAAAAAGGCATGACTCGCGTGCTGGTCGAAGGCGGCGGTATTACCGTGTCTCAGTTTATCGAAGCGGGAGCCGTTGACCGGCTGCATTTGCTGGTCGCCCCGCTGTTGATCGGCTCTGGCAGGCCCGGCCTTAAAATGACGCCCATCGACACGCTCGATAGTGCGCTGCGCCCGCCCACGCGAACCTTCCGCTGCGGTGACGACACCTTGTTCGATATGCGGCTGAGGGACGCTACCCCCTGAAGGATGAGCCGTATGGCGCTGGCTTAACGCCACCCAAATGCCTGGCAAGCTTGCCAGCAGCACCAGCACCCCGTAGGCCAGCGACACCGCCACCCCTTGGGCGGGCGGCAAACCGACCAGCGCCCATACACCGGCGGCAGCGCCTTCACGTAGCCCCCAGCCAGCTACCGAAAAAGGGATCAGCATGGCCAGCAGCAGCACCGGTGCGAGCGCTAGCAGCTGCAGCGCTGGCATCTCAACGCCGATCGCTCTCGCCGCACAAACCATCACCAAGCCATAGCTGACGACAATCACCAGCGATGACAGCAGCTGCCAGTGCCACACGCCGCGCCGCAATAAGCCGCGCTTTACGTCTCGTGATAAGGCTTGGCACCAGCGCGGCAGCTGCTCCAACCAAACACTGAAGCGGTGGCGAAGTAGCCGCCAGCTGGCGATTCCCACGCCCAGCAGCAACACCACACTCAACACCACGGCAGTAAGCAGCGGCTTGCCCAGCGCGTTATGCCAAAGCGGTGAAAGCAGCAACGCCGCGAGCGTTAGCAGCGCCACGGCCACCTGGCCTGAAGCACGCTCGATAATCACCGCTCGCCACGCATGGCCACGGGAATGCGCCTGACTAGCATGGCGGTGTGCACGCCCTGCATCGCCCAGCACGCCACCGGGCAATAGCTGATTGACCAGCAGAGCCAGATAGTACTCGCGCAGCGCATAGGTAAACCGCAAGGGCACATCAATGAGCCCAGCGGTGAACTGCCAGCGCCAGGCGCAGAGCATAATTTGCAGCGTGCTAATCGCTAACGCCAGCACACCCCAACCGGCAGAGAAACGCTGCACCTCGGCCAAAATCTGCTGAGGCTCCACCCATAGCGCCACCGCACTTAATAAGGCAGCGCTCATTACTCCACGCCGTAGCCATGGGCTGTTCAATGGTCTGTGCAAACGAATGCGCCAACCCTGAGCACGTCCCATCGGCCTATGCCTCTTCACGAGGTGTGGTAAACGGAGGAGTGGTAAACAGGGGTGTCGCCAACACATCGCAGTGACCCACCCACACACCCAACTCGCCCTTTGCTACTGCCTGCTGGCGCTGTTGCAGCCACGTGGCAACACGCGCCGCGGCGTCAGGGGCTTGCTCGGTAGCGGCTTCTGCCCAGCCTTCCAGCAGGGTCATCATTAGCGGCTGGTCGTCACGGCTACCGGCGTTAAGCTGCCAAGGGGTTTCGGCTTGCTCTACGCGGTAATCGGCCTTCTCCAACGCCGCTATTAAGGCGGCGTGAGCTTGTCCGCCCAGGGCATCGCCCAAGCCTTTATCGCGCTGCTGGTGGGCAATAAACAGGGCGAGCAGCCAGTGGTCTTCGTCATCAAGAACCGGCTCGCCTTGAGGGTCAATAAAGTACCACCCGTTAGTCACGCTTAACGCTATCAATAGCGCCTGTTGCTGCTTGGCAATGCGGACAACCAAGGCATCAATCCACTGCTGGGAAACAAGATCCAACAGCGCCGACGCGGTCACCAGGTGGGCATCCTCCAGCGGCACCTCACAAAGCGGCTCCAGCGATACGCAGTGGGTTTCAACCGCTACCGGCTGCCCTTGGCTATCGCTTAATCCGGCGGCCTGCTCACGCGCCTGTTCTAACAAGGCGGCGTCGTGATCAATCAGTTTCCAACGCTGGGAGCCATTTACGTTTGCAGTAAGCAAGCGCGGGGCAAGAAAGCGCATATTACTGCCCCGACCACAGCCAAGATCCGCTATTAACGGTGTTTGTGTGCGCGCGCTTAACCATTCAGACGCTAGCACCGCCAGGTGCTGGCTGCGCGAAGCGAAATCAGCCCCTTCACGCAGGGTCAGCCAATCGGACGCGAACTGGCTCCCGGCTTGCATCGTTTGTGAATCGCTTGCAGCGGATAACGCGCCAGCAAACGCCGCACCCGCCGCCTGCCAATCGCTTAACGCATTTCGGGCATGAATCGCCCCTTGGCGCAGCTGTTGGCGTAACTCAGGGTCGGTGCAAAAACGGCTTAAGGCGTCTTGAAGCGCTTGGCTGTCGCCTGGTTCAACGCTCAGCCCGGCACCTGCAGGCAGCGTATCGCGCAGCGCGCCCCCCGTGGTGGTTATCACCGGCAGGCCGTGAGCCAGTGCTTCAGTGACCACCATGCCATAGCCTTCGTACCAGGAAGGCAGCACTAGCGCATGGGCGTGCCGATAGGCTGATTCAAGCGTTTCGCTATCGCACTCGCCGTGAAGCGTTACCCAATCGCCAAGCTGGTGTTTGTCGATCAGCGCTTGAACGCTATCGGTAAACGCCGCATCGCGGGCAGCGCCAAAGCAGTCACACCGCCAGCGCCCGCGCTCAACACCGGCCAAGGCGTGAACCAAAATATCCTGCCCTTTACGCGGGGTAAGCGTTGCGACACACAGCAGCCGCAGTGTCTCTTCCGGTTCTGCTGCGGGGCTATCTTCTGAAGGGCTATCTGCTGAAGGGCTAATCGGTGCCTGAGCGACGCCCGGTTCGACCACGGTGACGTTTGCCTTCAGCGGCATACCATAGCGTGCCGCCAGCTCTGGTAAGCGCCGGGCAGTAAAATGGCTGGTAACAATAATCCGCTTCACGGCGGCCAGTGCTGCAAGCTCGCTGCGGTGAAAGCGCTGCTGATCGGCCTCGTTAAGCCCCAACTCATCGCCTAAAGGGTGATGCAGCAACGCGGTAATATCCAAGCGCTGTGAATGGTTAGCGACCACCTCGGGCAGCGCGCCCATCGCCAGCCCATCAATCACTACGCTGGCGTGATCAGCAAGCGACTCAAGCGCCTGGGCAAGCGCGCTACTGGCGGTTGCATCCGCATCGGGAAAGTTGCCTGCCAGGCCTATCACGTCGATCTCCCAGCCCTGTTCACGCAATGCCGAGACGATATGCGCATCATAGAGATAGCCGCCGGTGCGCTGAGCAGGGTCACCGGCCACTATTAGGCTGAGACGCCGACTCATAGCGCGCCTTCGTAGCTGGCCCAGGCCACATGGGATTCGTGCAGCTTGATTTCCATATGGGTAATCCCCTGGGCGGTGGTGCCCATTTTTCCTGCTTTGATAGCTGTGGCTAGCTGGTCAAAAATCACCTTGGCCATAAACTCGGTGGTGGTGTTTTTACCGGCGAATTCAGGCACTTCATCCAGGTTGCTGAAGTTGTAATCCGAGAGCACCGCTTTGACTGTTTCGCTCGCCAGGCCGATATCAATCACCAAGCCGTCTTCATCAAGCTCTGGGCGTTGAAAAACCACATCGACCACGTAGGTCGCACCGTGGGTGCGCTGGGCAGGGCCAAAAATTTCCCCGTTAAAACTATGGGCGATCATAAAGTGGTCACGAACACATAAACGGTACATACAAACTCCTAAACATTCATAAAGGGGTTACGAGGGGTCGCGCTGGGAATAGCGCAGGCGATGGCACAGCGCGGTGCTTTCCGCCCCAAAAAGCTGTGGTGCCAGCGCTGGAAGCTGTTCAAAATCGCTTTCACCACTGATCAGCGCATCCAGCCGGTCATCTACCAGCAGGCTTAACGCTAGCGCCAAACGGCGTTGGTAGTTCCAACGGGGGCGCAGTTTGGGCGGCAATTGGCCTACCTGGCTGGCTTTCAGCGTAAGCCGCTGGGAATGAAAAGCCCCGCCTAGCGGCACGGAAACACTCCCTTCACCAAACCAGCTCATTTCAACAATGCGCCCTTCACTGCCGGCCAGTTCAAGCGCTTGGCGAAGCCCTTCAGGGTGGCCGCTGGCGTGAATCACGCAGTCTTGATCACCCGGCGCTTGCTCAGGAGTGCAAAAAGCAACGCCTAGCTGCTCGGCAAGATGACGACGTTCAGAATTAATATCGATTAAATGCACCTTTACGCCGGGCACCTGGGCGCATAAATACGCCACCAGCGCACCGACGACACCGGCACCGATGACACAAATCCGCTCGCCCAGCATGGGTTCTGCATCCCATACGCCATTAACAGCGGTTTCCATATTGGCCGCCAATACCGCGCGTTTAGCAGGCACGTTAGCGGGCACTTCAAGCACCGCCGAGGCAGGCACTGTGTAGTAATCTTGATGGGGAAACAGGCAGAAAACGGTTTTATTTAACAGGGCGTCAGGCCCTTGTTCAACGCGGCCAACACTGCAGTAACCGTACTTTACCGGGGCAGGAAACTCACCCGCTTGGAAGGGGGCGCGCATACGCGAAAACTCGCTTGCGGGCACGCGGCCATTGAACACCAGTGATTCGGTGCCACGGCTAATACCGCTATAGAGGGCACGAACCCGCACTTCGTTTTCTTCGAGCGTCGCGAGTGGCTGCTGTTTTAGCTCACCGTGCATAGGGCTAGTCACCCAAAAAGCCGTAGCGGTATCAGACGGCAACATGACATTTCCTTATGGTTAAAGCGCTTCATCCATCCTTACAGCCTAGTCTTGTTAGAACCGTCTTGTTAAGACTGCCTTGTTAAGACTCGTTCACATTTCGTTGCTTCCTTACAGCGTAGCGTAGAAAGCGAAGTGGTTGCTTAACCCATGTGAACGCGAGGATGATTTGAAACAAATGTATTCACATCATGGACAACCTTACCTTCTTATACAAGAATGGTACATATGAAAATATCTGCACACTTTATTTCAACCGCGTGCCAGTGCGCCGCTTCGTGAGTAAGCATGTTCTCTTTCTCCAACACCCCTAGCGTCTCTTTGCCCAAGCGTATCTACACCTTGGCTGAGATAGCGCTGGCTAGCTTATTACTCATAGGCTTGGGCGCGATGCTTCCGGCATTAGTTGCCAGTGCTGCAAACTGGTGGCTGGCGGCGGGCTTCTACATTGTGATGGGTGTACTGGTGGTGAGCTTTTGGCCCCACGGCCCGTTCGGCTGGGCAAACCGCGTAACCCTTGGGCGTGGCGTGCTGGTAGCCATCGTGGCGGGGGCACTGGCAGCGAATGCCTTTACTAACGCGATTTGGCTATGGCTAGCGGTCGCGGTTATCGCGCTGTTATTGGATGGCGTGGATGGCTGGATTGCCAGGCGCACAAAAACCCATACTCCGTTTGGGGCGCGTTTTGATATGGAACTTGATGCCGTATTGATTCTGATACTCTGCATCGGCTTATTACAGAGCGAACATCTAGGCATTTGGGTGCTGCTGGTTGGCGGTATGCGTTATTTGTTCATTGCCGCTAGCTGGCCGTTTCCGTGGTTAAAAGCACCGCTATTTGCAAGTTTCCGGCGCAAAGCGGTGTGCGTGTGGCAGGTCGTTGCCCTGCTGCTGGCATTAACGCCGCTCACCTCCCCCCTCGCCACCAGCCTGCTCGCGCTGAGTGCGCTAATAACACTCATCTACTCATTTGGGTTTGATATATGGTGGCTGTACCAAAAGCGCCAACGTTAGGCTGTCCCAACACTTGCCACCCCTACGCCTCACTCGCCCTACCAAGCTATTAATCACTCCTCAATAGCTTTTCCCTGCCATCGATTTCACTAAGCAAGCGGGCCGTCAAAGGCGACCGCCCCTATTTCTGTCAAACGGCAGATGCCGTTGAGTGGGGATTAGTGGGCTAGCGCTTACCTTTCAGCCTTTAATACTTGGAGCAGTTCAGCCACGGCAGCTTCGCCTTCAAGTTCTTCAAACTCGCGGGCAAGCGACCCTTGTACAAAGCTCAAAAAGCGGTAGGCAGCTGGCGGTAAACGGCGTTCCCGGCGCACCACAAAGTGCCAGCGGCTTTTCAGTGGGAAGCCTTGCAAAGGCAACTCCTGAACGCCTTTGGGTGAGTCCGCGACGATGTGACGTGATAAAACGGCCAGCCCCATGCCGGACGCCACCGCAAGGCGGATCGCCTCGTTACTGGCGATCTGCTGGGTGGAGCGCAGTTCAATGCCCGCGCTATCCAGCCAGGCGTTAAAGGTATGCCGGGTCGCAGAACCGGGTTCGCGGAGCAGAAATCGCTCTTCTTTGAGGTCATCCATAGTGAGGCCTTCCACCCCTGCCCAGCGGCACTGCTCTGGCCCCACTACGACCAGCGGGTTACTCAAAAAAGGCGCGGCCAATACGGCGTCATCAATGGGCGGATGGCTAAACACGTAGATATCATCTTCATGGCGTTCAAAGCGGTTAAGCATTTGCTGTCGATTGCCCACTTCCACCGTGACATCTACCTGCGGGTTAGCCTGACTAAAAGGCCCTAATAGCCGTGGCAGCACATATTGCGCGGTGTTCACCAAGCCGATACTAAAGTGGCCGCGCCCGCCGCTGTTGTACTCATCCAAATACTGGCTAAACACATCAGCGCGACTGAGTAAATCTTGGCTAAGCTGATAAAGCGCTTGGCCGACCTCGGTGGGCACAATGCGGCCTTCTTCCTGGCGAACAATAGGCTCACCAACAATTTCTCGTAGCCGTTTAAGCTGCTGAGACACGGTTGGCTGGGTTAAATAAAGCCGATTGGCAGTCGCGGTAATAGACCCTGAGCGCACTACATCGGCGTAGACCTGCAGCAAGCGAAAGGTAAGTTGGCGTATTTTCATAAATTGCTTAGACAGTTCGCATAGACAGTTTATATAGACAGAACACATAGATAATTATCTATGACTATATAAATATTATTTGTTTTCATCAATCTTAGCGAGTCGCTAAAGTGGCAGTCTCACAACCCCGTCAAGGAGATAAACAGTGCCGGATATTGTGGTCATGTTCTTTGTATTAGGTGTGGTTGCTGGTGTGGTGCGTTCTGACCTCAGTATTCCTAAAGCCGCTTACGACATTCTAAGCCTGCTGCTAATGCTGACCATCGGCCTTAAAGGCGGCATGGCGCTACATGGCAGTTTGAGCCTATCACTGCTGATCGAGTTGGCTGGTGTTACCCTGCTTGGGATCGTCATTCCACTGATTATCTTCCCGGTAGTTCACTATTTAGTGCGGCTATCCATTGCCGACAGCGCCAGCCTTGCGGCCCACTACGGCTCCGTTAGCGCCGGTACGTTCGCTGTAGCCCTGGCATATACCGAAGCACATAACTTGATTACCGGCGGGCAGGTAACGCTTTACCTGGTACTGCTTGAACTACCGGCCATCATGCTGGGCCTTTTGCTCTACCGGCGCTTCAGCCGTAAAGACACCCCTGGCACAACACCAGAACTGAATCAAACATCAGCGCCGATCAAAACTTCCGGGCTGTGGCACGAAACCCTGACCAATCGCGGCGTGATCCTGCTGGTGGGCGGTGTCCTGATTGGCTGGCTATACGGCCCGGATGCCGGTGAGTCGGTGACCGGCCTGTATACCAAAGCCTTCCACGGCATACTGGCGCTGTTTCTGTTAGAAATGGGCTTGGTCGCGGCAGAAACACTGCGCAGCCTGCGCTGGGGGCATAGCCGCTTAATCATTTTCGCGCTAACAGCACCTATCGTGCTCTCTTGCTTCGGCTTAGGGATGGCGTACTGGCTAGGGCTACCCGCTGGCTCGGCGGTTATTTTGGCAAGTCTTACCGCCAGTGCCTCTTACATCGCCGCCCCCGTCGCCATTCGCGCCGCTATTCCAGAGGCCAACATTGGCCTTGCCATGCTGGCATCGCTGGGGCTCACCTTCCCCTTTAACGTGCTGATCGGGATTCCGCTTTATCATCATCTTTGGGAGTGGCTAGCGGGGTGAGCTTAGGCCAATACGCTTGGCGCCAGGGCCTCCACCTGTACTGTTCGTGCCTAAGGGAGTAGGGTAGCCATCCGGATCGCCCCTCCCTGCGCTTTATTCCAGCTCACTGTGTGCGTTAATCCGACCCCTCTATTAAGGCGCTTCCAACGCCTGACATATGCATGACCAGACTGCCAACCGCAGTCACATCTCGCTACAGACATAACTAGAAAGATGATCTGTTTTTGCTTACGTCCTCTGGCGCCACTCCGTCCATGGAACTCTGGTTGCTATTTAGGATGCTAAGGCTGCAAAGCCTACGGGTATTCAATGAACGAAGAAAATTTCTATCAATTCTCGACCGTGACTGTCCTCGCTTTGCTGGTGTTCTTTTACGGCGGCACATACCTGCTGACCCTGCTGATTAAAAAGAAAAAGGAAAATACCGACGCCTTTATGGTGTCCAATCATCAGATTGGCTTTGGCCTGGGCGCTGCCAGCATGACCGCCACCTGGATATGGGCAGCCTCGTTCTACGGCGCGGCCACTTCGGGTTACACCTACGGCATTTCCGGCCCGTTGCATTACGGGCTGTGGGGCGCGCTGATGATTCTTTTCATCTACCCCTTTGGCCGCCGCTTTCGCAAACTGGCACCCAACGCGCACACGCTAGGTGAGCTTATCCACGCCCGCCATGGCTCCTCCAGCCAGCTGATTCTTGCCTCTTCTAACATCTTGGGCAGCATCATCAGCCTGATGGTTAACTTCACGGCTTCTGGTGCGTTGGTCTCGGTGCTTTCGCCCCTCTCCTTCCAGGCTGGCGTGGTCATCGCTGGGGTTGGGGTGCTCTGCTACACGCTGTGGTCGGGTTTTCGCGCCTCGGTGCTGACTGATTTTGCCCAGCTAATGGCCATGATGGCCGTCGCCATTCTGATTATTCCAGCGGTGATGTTCGCCCTCGGCGGCCCACAAACGCTCGCAGACGGCATGAGCTTCCTCACGCCTGAGCAGGCAAATCTGTTCTCGATGGATGCGATTCTCAATCAAGGCGCGCCCTTCTTTGTGGCGGTGCTGGCCTACGCGATTGGCAACCAAACCATTTCCCAGCGGCTTTTCGCCGTGCGTGAAGACCACATCAAACCCACCTTTATTACCGCGACCATTGGTTACGGCGCGATTGTTATTGGTTTGGGCATGATTGGTTTAATGGCGCTGATGACCGGCATGGAGCCGATCAATGGCGACATGAATAACCTGATCCCGCAGATGGTTTCCATGTACCTCTCGCCGGTGTTTATCGCGCTGTTCTTTATTCTGGTAATTGGCTCGCTCTCCTCTACCGCCGACTCGGATCTTTCCGCCATGTCTGCGATTGTGATGGCCGATGTATACGGCAAGAACATCGCTAAAAACAAACCCGACCCGACCAAAATGCTGCTGATTGGCAGGCTGACCATGATCGTCGCGACGCTGATCGGGGTGATTCTCGCCAGCTTCTCGATGGATATTCTGATCATGCTGGTCTTTGTGGGCGCGCTCTGGGGCGCAATTGTATTCCCGGTTATCGCCAGCTGCTTCTGGGATCGAGTGACTAATACGGCCTTCACCTCCGCGGTGATCGCGGGCCTGGTGATGTTCTGCGTTGCGCGCTTTGAGTTACAGCCCTTGGTCGGCGTCGTCGGCGGGCTATTTGAATTACTCGCCGCCGTGGGCGGTGGCGTAGTGCTTGGCCTGATGGCTTTCGGGTTCTGTGGCCGCCGGGTAGGTTTGGTGTTCGGCGCACTCTGCGCCATCGCGCTGGCCTACTTCAGCCTTGGCTTCCTGCGGGACTACACGGTGCTGCTGGCTTCACTGATGGCCTACGGCGTTAGCACCATTGTCTGCATCGCGATCAGCTTGATGAGTTCGAGCAAGTTCGACTTCTCGCAGATCGATCAAAAAGTGATCAACTACGACCCAGCCAAACCTGCCAACCAGAGCTAAGCCCTTGAAAATAAGACTTTTAAAATAAGCCCTGTGGTATAAGCCGAAATCACTCCACCTGCTGGTGCGCCAAAACGCACCAGCTAGCGAATAGGAAAGCACATGCAAACTTTTATCTTGGCGTTATATGTACTGATCTGGCCGTTGATATCGCTCGCCATCTTCGCGGTCATCGGCATCGCTACCGTGAAAGACATACGCGTGGCTAAGCGTGAGAAACGCGAACTGGTGTAAGCGCCACTCGGTTAACTGAACAGCCAACTAGGGCTGTTTTTAAGGCCACATTTTAGGACTGGGCCTTCTCCATCAAATACTCCGCCACTGCCTGATAGGCAGGCAGCGGGGTGGGGTCGATATAAATGGTTTGCCCATGCACCCCACGCGCCGCGAAGGCGCCATGTTCGTTATGCAGCGACCACCACATGCCGCGGTAGCTAAACGGCACCGGCGCGCCTAACCCACGGCTGACCTGCTTAGTAGGCAACAGCTCGCGAAAGTGGCACACCGTCCAGCGCATTTTGGGAAAACTGAAGTAGTTGGAATCCGGCTGGCCGATGATGCGCTTTGGCGGTGGTGGAAAGCCCTGCATCCAGCCTAAGCGGTTAGGGTCTGACGCCTCGGCACTTAGCATGCGCCCCTCGGGGCTTCGCGCGACCAGCAATCAAAGAACCCATGACGATGAGCACGCTGGCCATCAATACGACCATCGTGGCCTCGCCGTATCCCGCCAGGATCAGTAGCACCACCGAAATGAGTGGCGCGCTATAGGCTAGGGTGCCAAGTAGCTGGATGTTCCCGTGTTTGACGCCATAGTCCCAGGTAAAGAAGGCAATTCCCACTGGCCCGAGGCCCAGCCCAACCACGCCTATCCATTGTATCCAGCCATCTGGCCATACCGTCTCCTCCCACAGCATGTGGCAGCCTAACGCCAGCAGCGCCGTCACGCCGCAGAACCAACCGACGGCATCGGTGGGCACTGAACGCACCAACCGGCTGAGCACGGAGTAAGAAGACCAAATCACTGCACACGCCAGCGCTACTAGATAGCCGGGCAGGTTCTCCCAAACAAATCCGCCTGCATTTCGGCTGATCAACAACCAGCAACCCACCAGCGCCACCAAGGCCCCAACGATAGACTGAGTTCGTAATCTCTCGTCCGGCAACAGGGCAGACAGCAGAACGATCAGCAGCGGCCAGAGGTAAGCCAATAAGCTGACTTCCACCGCCGGAGCTAGCGTCATCGCCTTGAAATAGGCAAAGTGATAGCCGAATAACCCGACGATACCGATACACCAGGCAACGGGAGGCTGACGCATATACCGAACGCCAGTGTGCCCAGCCAAGACCCAACGCCCAGCCATCAACAGAAACGCAATGCCGAAGGTCATGGCCATCAGCTGGAATTCAGGAATGTCCCCGCCGGATAGCTTGGTCAGCAAAGCCAGCGTGCCCCAAAGCAGCACGGAAATGGACCCGATCCAGGTAGCAGCGTTCACGGTTGGCATGTCCCTTTCCCCGACATTCTCATGTATTAGCAGTGTCGGGATAGCGTAGCCATGGGATCTACCAGATGCTTTCGCATTCTGGCGAAATTATGTCGAGAGACGGCGGAAGTGACTAGGCGGTTTGCCAAAGTGACGCCTGAAGCGGTTGCTGAAAGCCGATAACGACGAATAGCCCACCGCATCAGCCACCCGCTGAACGCTGAGGCCTGACTGTTCCAGAAGCCGCCATGCCTCTTTCATCCGCACGTCTGTGAGGTATTGATGAGGCGTCACGCCCACTTGATGGCGAAAAAGATCGTTCAACTGGCGAATGCTCAGATGGGCCACGCTGGCCACCTCGACCATGGAAATCGGCTGGTGAAAGTGATCATCCAGAAACTGTTGCGCTGCGTGAACCCTGCGATCCAGTTGCAATTGACTTCCATGGCACTCCTGCAGGAGCTGTATCAGCAACAGCAGCATGTGATGCTGGGTAGCATCCGCTCCAACCCCGCTCGTGACCTGAGCATGTAGAAACTGGACGTAATGGCGCAATGCCGAACCAAGTTCCACGAAACAAGGCAGCTTATCTATTGAAGGGGCCAGACGTTCAGGCAAATCGACCACCAAAAACTGATTATCTGCTGTTGCAACAAACCCATGGCCGCTTCCTGAAGGGATGATGGCCGCACGGTGCTGTGCCACCTCCCCCGCCCTGGCATCGACCGAGAGAAACAGCGTTCCGACCAAGGGTAGTACCAGTTGATGATGGTCGTGGGAATGATGTTTCACTTCATCATCATAGGTACGTATGTGCAGGCCCATATCGGAATGTTTCATGTCCTTACTCAGCAATGGTGGGAAAGCCAAAGTAGTTGGAATCCGGCTGGCCGATGATGCGCTCTGGTTACAGCAGAAAGCCTTCTGAACAGGTCGCTTTCTCAGTATAGCGAGAAACCCTGTGGCATTAGCGTCTGAACAGCCGCTTTTTACCGCGAACCTTGTAAGATTGGTTCATGAACTGCGATGGTGGCGGAAAGCCAGTGCAGCACGACAACAGGAGATAGACATGCAGACGGTGAAGCTAGGCGGAGAAAGCGTACCCCGTATCGGCCAGGGTACCTGGCATATGGGGGAGGATGCTGGGCAGCGCCAAGCAGAGGTTAGAGCGCTGCGTGCGGGCCTAGACCTAGGCATGACGCTGATTGATACCGCCGAGATGTATGCCGAGGGCGGCGCTGAAGAAGTGGTTGGCCAGGCGATCCGCGAGCGGCGCGATGAGGTGTATCTGGTCAGCAAGGTTTACCCGCACAACGCCAGCGCCAAGGGTGTTCAAGCCGCCTGCGAGCGCAGCCTGCGCCGGTTAGGCACCGACACGATTGATCTCTACCTGCTGCACTGGCGCGGCCAGTACCCATTGAGCGAAACCGTGGAAGCCTTTGAACGGCTGCGCGAGCAGGGCAAGATTCTGCGCTGGGGCGTGTCAAACTTTGACGTTGACGACCTAACCGAGCTAGACGCGCCAACTTGCGCCACCAATCAGGTGCTCTACAACCCCGAAGCACGGGGCATTGAGTACGACCTGCTGCCCTGGCAGGCACAACACCACATGCCGCTGATGGCCTACTGCCCCATCGGGCAAGGCGGCGCGCTGCTGCATAACGCCACCCTGCAACACATCGCCGACAAACACAGCGCCACCCCCGCGCAAGTGGCGCTTGCCTGGGTACTGCGCCACCCTGGTGTGATCGCTATTCCTAAAGCCGTGAACCTAGATCACCTCAAACAGAACGCCAACGCACACAGCATCCGGCTCGACGAAGAGGATCTAGCACAGATCGACGCCGCCTACGCGCCGCCAACACGTAAGCAGGGCTTAATGATGGTGTGAGTAAGTGCCCATCAAAGTCGCGTTCAGGAGCACTCTTATGGATGCCATCAGCTACACCGCCGCTAGAACCCAACTAGCAAAAATCATGGAGCAGGTCTGTGAAGACCACTCCCCTGTGGTCATTACCCGGAATAAATCTCCATCCGTGGTCATGATCTCTCTGGAAGACTACGAGGCACTGCAAGAAACCGCTTACCTTCTGCGCGTACCAAAAAACGCACGGCGCTTGCTGGAATCCGTTGTCGAGCTGGAACAGGGCGGTGGTCGAGAAAAGACACGTCTTGAGTGAAGTTCATACTCTCCGCAAACGCCTGCGTAGATTATCTGCAAGGGCAGAAAACCGACAAAAGGCTCTTCACCGAATCAACAAGCTGAGCAGCCATCACATAAGGTAACAAAATTAATAATATTGTCACTGCCCTCTTCTGAAAAAGGGCCGGATAACCATACCGACTCTACCCATTGACCCTCTTCAAAGCAAAGCCAATTTTGGCCGACTGTCCAAAAGTCGCAGCTTTCCCGGTTGACCATTTCCAACCATCCCCTCTTGCATCTCCCCTACCCGCCTCCTACACTCCACTCACGATGGAACCTCATGATTAACTATTGCGCTTGCCTATACGGCGTTGAAAACGTTAATCAGAGGCTCCTAACTGCTTGACGGGGTGCCGGTGAATCCGGCTGAGATGGCGCAGGGCGTATCTACGTGATACTGCCAAAGCGCTGGTCCCGCTGAACCTGATCCGGCTAATGAGCTGCTCATATAAAGAGCAGCACGGGTACCGGCGTAGGGATCAAGCGATGGCCATGGCTAGCTTTCTCCCACGATCGCACGCCACCTTTCCGCGCCATTCCCTCGATCTCTCGCCTGCCCTCCGGATCATCACTACCGGAGGCATCATGGGCTACTGCTTTACCGATCTCACCAATGCTTGTCACGATGAATGGCGCGCCTATATCGAGCACGATTTTGTGCGTCAATTGGGCAATGCCACGCTGCCTGAGGCGTCGTTTCGCCACTACTTAAAGCAGGACTACCTGTTTTTGATCCACTTCGCCCGCGCCTACGCGCTGGCTGCCTATAAAAGCCCCACCCTCGCCGATCTTCGCCAGGCCCATGACGGCATGAAAGCCATCGTGGACGTGGAGTTGGGCCTGCACGTGGGCTTTTGTAACGAATGGGGGATTTCCGAGCAGGAGCTGGAAGCGCTTCCCGAAGCCAGGGCGACGCTGGCCTACACCCGCTACGTGCTGGATACCGGCAACCGGGGCGACCTGCTGGATTTGCACGTGGCGCTGGCACCTTGCTTAGTGGGTTACGGTGAAATCGCCAACTGGCTGAACGCCCAGCCTTCTACTCTGCGCGGCGCGCAAAACCCGTTTGATGCCTGGATTGCCATGTATGAAGGCGAGGAGTTTCAGGCCGCCATGCGGGCGGAGCTTGAATGGCTCAACGCCCGCCTTGCCGATGTCACCCCCGCCCGCTTTGCCGAGCTGAGCAAAATATTCCGCGATGCCACCCGCCTGGAAATCGACTTCTGGCAGATGGGCCTAGAGCTGATAGACCAAGACCTCACTCATTAATGACTAACAACTAAAAGGAACCTATCCATGAGCAAAACGAGCCATTTTCTAGCCGAAACCGCCCAGGTCGATGCCGCCGCCATTGCGCCGCTGCCCGCTTCGCGCAAGGTGTACGTGGAAGGCTCGCGGCCGGATATTCGCGTGCCGTTTCGGGAAATAACCCTGTCGCCCACTAAAACCAGCAGCATCGATGAGCAGAACCCGCCGCTGCTGGTGTACGACACCTCTGGCCCCTACACCGACCCCAACGCGCAGATTGATTTGCGCCAGGGCCTGCCGGCACTGCGCCGCGCCTGGATTGAAGAGCGCGCTGATACCGAGTTTTTAGATGGCCCCACCAGTGAGTACGGCAAGCGCCGCGCCAACGACCCGACCCTTGCCCAGCTGCGCTTTGACCTAACCCGCACCCCGCGCCGTGCACTCTCTACAAAAGACGGGCGGCCAGGAAACGTTACCCAGTTGCACTACGCCCGCCAGGGCATCATCACGCCGGAAATGGAGTTTATTGCCATCCGCGAAAACCAGCGCCGCCAGGCGTTGGGCACCGCTGAAGTGGAGCGCATTCTGGGGCACCAGCACCCCGGCCAAAACTTTGGTGCCAGCCTACCCAAGGAAATTACGCCAGAGTTCGTGCGCGATGAAGTCGCCCGTGGCCGGGCGATTATTCCCAATAACATCAACCACCCTGAATCCGAGCCGATGATTATTGGCCGTAACTTCCTGGTGAAGATTAACGGCAACCTGGGTAACTCAGCGGTGACGTCTTCGATTGAAGAAGAAGTCGACAAGATGACCTGGGGCATTCGCTGGGGCTCAGACACCATCATGGATCTTTCCACCGGCCAGAACATCCATGAAACCCGCGAGTGGATCATTCGCAACTCGCCGGTGCCGATTGGTACGGTGCCGATTTATCAGGCGCTGGAAAAAGTGAACGGCGTTGCCGAAGACCTCACCTGGGAGGTCTTCCGCGACACGCTGATTGAGCAGGCCGAACAGGGCGTGGACTACTTCACCATTCACGCGGGGGTGTTGCTGCGCTATGTGCCGCTCACCGCCAAGCGCGTCACCGGCATTGTTAGTCGCGGCGGCTCAATCATGGCCAAGTGGTGTTTGTACCATCATCAGGAGAGCTTCCTGTATACCCACTTCGAAGAGATTTGCGAGATCTGCAAGCAGTACGACGTGGCGTTTTCACTGGGCGATGGCCTGCGCCCCGGCTCGATTGCCGATGCCAATGACGAAGCGCAGTTCGCTGAACTCGAAACCCTGGGCGAACTGACGAAGATCGCCTGGAAGCACGATGTTCAAGTGATGATCGAGGGCCCCGGCCACGTGCCCATGCATCTTGTGAAAGAGAACATGGACAAGCAGCTGGAGTACTGTGACGAAGCGCCCTTCTATACGCTTGGCCCACTAGTCACGGATATCGCCCCCGGCTACGACCACATTACCTCGGGCATCGGCGCTGCCATGATCGGCTGGTTTGGCTGCGCCATGCTCTGCTACGTCACACCGAAAGAGCATTTGGGTCTGCCAAACAAAGATGATGTCAAAACGGGCATCATTACCTACAAGATTGCCGCCCACGCGGCGGATCTCGCCAAGGGTCACCCGGCAGCGCAGCGGCGTGATAATGCCCTCTCCAAGGCGCGCTTCGAGTTCCGCTGGGAAGACCAGTTCAACCTGGGGCTAGACCCGGATACCGCCCGTGAGTACCACGACGAAACCCTGCCCAAGGATTCGGCCAAGGTGGCGCACTTCTGCTCCATGTGCGGGCCGAAGTTCTGCTCCATGAAGATCAGTCAGGAAGTGCGTGACTATGCCAACGAGCATGACCTAAACGGCGATCAGGAAGCGGTGATGAAAGGCATGGAAGAGCAGGCAGAGAAGTTTCGCAACAAAGGGAGCGAGCTGTATCAGGAAGTTTAAATCTACCAACGCACGATAATTTACTGCTTGCTGCGGCTTTTCCCTGGGCAGCGCTAAAAAATGGCCGCAACCTCCCATCGCTTGTGTGCTCCTTTGTTTTCTAGCGCTGCCCCAAGAGTATGGCTTAACAGTAGTTTTGCGCAACGCAGCTCATTTAACATTTGAGAGTGACGAAAAAAACCTTGGTATAGCTGCCCAGCTCATAGCAAATACTATCAATTAAATACCGACTAGTCGGTATTTAATTGACCTAAATCAAAATCACAATTAATAATAATAGGATAATAGAATCCGTTTATTACGTTCTGTGATGCGCCACCGCTGGCTCAGAACGACGAGCTTAAGCCCTTTGACCCTGGCCCATCCTCTGAGCTGCTCATCAATCGTCTGGCCATCCGCCAACCGAGGATGCAACATTATGAAGTTCAGCAGTAAAAGCCAGTGGTTCAAGGGCCTGGCAGCCATAGTTGTTATAGGCATCGCGGCGTGGCTGACCTGGTGGGAACTGCAGCCGGAGGGCCTAGGCGAGGGCATCACCCAAGGCAATGGGCGCATCGAAGCCACCGAGATCGATATCGCCACTCGGGTCGCTGGCCGCCTCGAGGAAGTACTGGTCGAGGAAGGTGAGTTCGTCGATCCCGGCCAAGTGGTCGCCCGTATGGATACCGCCACCCTGGAGGCTGAGCTGGCTCAGGCCAGCGCACAGTCCCGCCGGGCCGAAAACGCCCTGGAGACAGCTCGAGCCATGGTAGCCATGCGCCAGAGCGAGCTGGAAACCGCCAGAGCCATCGTCAACCAGCGCCAGGCAGAGCTGAACGCCTCTCGCAAGCGCTACGAGCGTTCAGCCAGCCTAGTGGAGCGCAACGCCATCTCTCGCCAGCAGTTCGACGATAGCTTGGCCGACTACCAGAGCCAGCAGGCCGCCCTGGCCTCGGCCAATGCCCAGGTGCTCTCCGCCCAGGCTGCCATCCGCGCTACCGAATCCCAGGTCATTGAGGCCGAGTCAGAGATAGAAGCCACCCTTGCCGCGATCCAGCGCATTGAGGCCGACCTGGACGACAGCGAGCTCAAAGCCGACCGCTTGGCCCGTGTACAGCTCCGGGTGGCCGAACCAGGCGAGGTGTTGGGGGCCGGGGGCAAGGTACTCAACCTGGTCGACCTGACCAAGGTCTACATGACCTTCTTCCTGCCCACCAGCGAGGCAGGCCGGGTGGGCATCGGCGACGAGGTCCGCCTGGTGCTGGACGCCGCCCCGGACTATGTGATTCCCGCTCGGGTCAGCTTCGTGGCCAGCATTGCCCAGTTCACTCCCAAGACCGTGGAAACCGAGAGCGAACGGGAGAAGCTGATGTTCCGCGTGCGCGCCCAGATCGATCCAAAGCTGCTGCTTGAGCATATCGAGCAGGTCAAAACAGGCCTGCCCGGCATGGCCTACCTGAAGCTCGAGGATGACGCCACCTGGCCTGACCACCTAGAGGTTAACGTCATCCCATGAGCGAGAAGACGCAACCTGTAGCCCAAGTCAGCGCGCTCACCTTACGCTACGGCCGCACCATAGCCCTAGACGCGCTGGATCTGGCCCTGCCGTCCGGCTGTATGGTCGGGCTGATTGGCCCGGATGGCGTCGGCAAATCCAGCCTACTGTCGCTGCTCGCCGGCGCTCGTGCCGTGCAACAGGGTGTTATCAAGGTGCTGGGCGGCGACATGAGCGACAAGCGCCACCGTAACTCAGTTGGCCCGCGCATCGCCTATATGCCACAAGGGCTAGGCAAGAACCTCTACCCCACGCTCTCGGTGGAGGAGAACCTGCAGTTCTTCGCCCGACTATTCGGCCACGGAGCCGGTGAACGCCGGCGGCGTATCGACGACCTGACCCGCAGCACCGGGCTATATACCTTCCTCGAGCGACCCGCTGGCAAACTCTCTGGCGGCATGAAGCAGAAGCTCGGACTCTGCTGCGCGCTGATTCACGACCCCGACCTGCTGATTCTCGACGAGCCCACGACCGGCGTGGACCCGCTGGCCCGCGCCCAATTCTGGGAGTTAATTGCAAGCATTCGTGTTGACCGCCCGCAGATGAGTGTGTTGGTCGCCACCCCGTACATGGACGAAGCCCAGCGTTTCGACTGGTTGGTGGCTATGGACGCCGGCAAAATACTTGCCACCGGCTCCCCGCAGGAACTACTTGCACGCACCCACAGCGACTCCCTGGAAATGGCGTTCATCGAGCTGTTGCCGGAAGAAAAAAAGCGCGGCTATGCGCCGGTGCACATCCCGCCGCTGGCGCAGGATGACAATGAAGTCGCCATCGAGGCCAAGGACCTCACCATGCGTTTTGGCGACTTCATCGCCGTCGACCATGTGAGCTTCCGCATCCGGCGTGGCGAGATCTTTGGCTTTCTCGGCTCCAACGGCTGCGGTAAGTCGACCACCATGAAGATGCTCACGGGGCTGCTACCCGCCAGCGAGGGCCAAGCCTGGCTGTTTGGCCAGGAAGTGGATCCCCGCGACATTAACACGCGTCGCCGGGTTGGCTACATGTCCCAGGCATTCTCGTTGTACGGCGAACTGACCGTACGTCAGAACCTGGTGCTGCATGCGCGCCTGTTCCAGATCGCAGAACATGACATATCGGCAAAGGTCGCCGAGATGGTCGAACGGTTCAGTCTCGAGCAGGCGCTCGACGCCCTGCCGGAGAGCCTGCCACTGGGCATCCGTCAGCGTCTCTCCCTGGCGGTGGCAATGGTCCATAAACCCGAGCTACTGATTCTTGACGAACCCACTTCCGGCGTGGACCCCATCGCCCGCGACGCCTTCTGGCGCCTGCTGATTGAGTTGTCGCGCCGCGACCGCGTGACGATCTTCATCTCCACCCACTTCATGAACGAAGCCGAGCGTTGCGACCGCATGTCGATGATGCACGCAGGGAAGGTGCTCGACAGCGATACCCCCTCAGCACTGGTAGCGAAACGCGGTGCGGCGACCCTGGAAGAAGCCTTCATCGGCTACCTGCTCGAAGCTGGCGCCGATCAGGAGAATTCCGCGCAGGAGACTTCACCACAAAAAGCCAGCGATGCCCCGGATACGCCGCTCGTCACCGCAGAGACTCATCACGACACAACACGCCATCGACGCTTCAGTCTCCAGCGGATGCTCAGCTACATGTGGCGCGAAACTCTCGAACTACGCCGCGATCCGGTGCGTGCGACCCTGGCGCTGGTTGGCTCGCTGATCCTGATGTTTGTGATTGGTTTCGGTATCAGCATGGATGTGGAGGATCTTCCCTACGCCATCCTTGACCGCGACCAGACGTCGCTAAGTCAGAGCTACGCGCTGAACCTCTCGGGATCGCCCCATTACTTTAGAGAGCGCCCGCCTATCTCAGACTATGCCGCGTTGGATCGACGTATGCGCAGCGGGGAGCTGTCCCTGGCAATCGAAATTCCCCCCGGGTTTGGTCGTGATGTAAAGCGTGGCCACGATGTCGATATCGGCGCATGGATCGACGGCGCCATGCCCCAGCGCGCCGAAACCGTACGGGGCTACGTGCAAGGTATCCACCAGCAGTGGCTGCTGGCGCAGGCAAGGCAATCCGGAGCCGAGATGGGTACCGGGGCCGCCAATATCGAGAACCGCTACCGCTACAATCCTGACATTCAGAGCCTGCCAGCAATGGTTCCTGCCGTGATTCCACTGCTGTTGCTGATGTTGCCAGCAATGCTCACGGCACTCTCGGTGGTGCGTGAAAAAGAGATGGGCTCAATCATCAACCTTTATGTCACCCCTGTCACCCGCGCCGAGTTTCTGATCGGCAAGCAAATTCCCTACATCGGCTTGGCAATGGTCAATTTTTTATTGATGACCGGGCTGGCGATCACATTGTTCGGCGTACCGATCACCGGTAGCTTCCCGACCCTAGCGCTGTCGGCCCTGGTATTTTCCATCATCGCCACCGGCATGGGCCTGCTGGCCTCGACCATCACCCACAGCCAGATCGCCGCTATGTTCTTCGCTATGATCGGTACGCTGATTCCCGCCATCCAATTTTCGGGCCTCACCGATCCGGTCTCGTCGCTGGAAGGCACCGGACGCTTCATCGGCAATATTTATCCAGCCAGCTACATGTTCACCATTAGCCGCGGCGTATTCAGCAAGTCCCTAGGGCTAGGTGACCTTATCGGGTCGTTCCTGCCGATGCTGCTGGCGGTACCGGTGATCATGGGCATGGCGATCGCCCTACTGAAAAAGCAGGAGAGCTGAGATGCGCAGGATTGCAAACATTTATCGCCTGGGCGTCAAAGAGTTCTGGAGTCTATTGCGTGACCCCATAATGCTGGTGCTGATCGTCTATGTGTTCACTGCTTCGGTCTACACTTCCGCGACGGCAATGCCCGAGACGCTGAACAACGCTCCTATCGCTATCGTCGACGAAGACGACTCACCGCTTTCCACGCGTATCGTATCGGCCTTCTACCCACCACAGTTCGTGCACCCGCAAATCATCACCTTCCAGGAAATGGATGCGGGTCTAGATGCCGGAGACTACACGTTCGTACTGGTTATTCCCGCCAACTTTCAGCGCGACGTGCTGGCCGGACGCGGCCCCGACCTCCAGCTCAATATCGACGCCACGCGCATGAGCCAGGCCTTCTCGGGTAATAGTTATGTACAGCAGATCGTCATGGGCGAGGTCAATGAGTTCGTAAGCCGCTACCGCACAAGCGCTATACCCCCGGTAGACCTGGCCCTGCGCGCGCGTTTCAACCCCGGGTTGGAGCAGTTCTGGTTCGGTTCGTTGATGTCGATTATCGATAACGTCACGATGCTTTCCATCATTCTCACCGGTGCCGCACTGATCCGCGAGCGTGAGCACGGCACCATCGAACACCTGCTGGTTATGCCGGTCACTCCGACGGAGATCATGCTGGCCAAGGTGTGGTCGATGGGGGTGGTGGTCTTGCTGGCCGTGACCCTTTCGCTCACCTTAGTTGTGCAGGGCTTGCTGCAGGTACCAGTGGAGGGCTCGGTTGCCCTGTTCCTGGCGGGAACAGCACTGCATCTGTTCGCTACCACCTCAATGGGCATCTTCCTGGCTACGCTGGCCCGTAGCATGCCGCAATTCGGCATGCTGATGATCCTGTTTTTGCTACCGCTGCAAATGCTCTCTGGGAGTGCCACACCACGTGAAAGCATGCCCGAGCTCGTCCAGAACATCATGCTTATCGCCCCCACCACACATTTCGTCGCGCTCAGCCAAGCTATTTTATTCCGCGGCGCTGGCTTTGATGTTGTATGGGGACAGTTTCTGACACTGTTAGTCATTGGCAGCGCTCTGTTCGCCATTTCGCTCTCTCGCTTTCGCAAGACCATCAGCCAGATGGCCTGATGCAACCCGCGCGCACATCGGCGCATCACATCAGAAGGAATATACAATGAACCACAATACCATCTTACCTCTGGCACTTTATCAAGCTAATCAGAACCTTTGCCAACAAACGATAGCGCTAGTGCAGAAAAGTCAGCAGACATGGTACGAATTGGGTACACAACCCTTCGCTGGCGGCCCCCCAATGCAGCAGATCTTTGATAATCAGAGCGCTCTGCTGCTTGGCCTCTTCGATACGATGCAAGCCTGGCAGGTACAAACGGGAAAAGCCTTGATTGAGACTGTCAGCGTTGTCTCCCCAGCACTCTACTGGTTAACCGCCAGTTCGCAAGACGATCCGGGTACAACAAATAAAGGAGATTGAACCGATGACTTATCAGCACACAGCTCTGGTCACCGGCGGTATGGGTGGCCTGGGTGAAAGCATCGCCCGAACTCTGCACGATGCAGGGCATAGCGTTCTCGTCACCCATTCGCCAAACAACGACCATGTCCAGACCTGGCTGCAGAAGCAGGCCAGTGAGGGCTACCACTTCTCTGCCTACTCTGTCGATGTGGCCGATTTTGACGACTGCCAGCGACTCGCAAACGATATCCAAGCCGAAGGCACCGTTGTCGACATATTGATCAATAACGCTGGCATCACTCGCGATACCACTTTCCGGAAGCTCTCCAAGGTCGACTGGGATGCAGTGATGCGAACTAATTTGGACTCGATGTTCCATGTAACCCAGCCGTTTTGCGAAGGTATGGTCGAGCGCAACTGGGGCCGTATCGTCAATATTTCTTCGATTAACGGCTCCAAGGGCCAGTTTGGCCAGACCAACTACGCCGCGGCGAAGGCCGGCATCCACGGTTTCACCAAGTCGCTGGCAATGGAAGTGGCAAAGCGGGGTGTCACTGTCAATACCGTCTCACCCGGCTACCTGGAGACCAAGATGGTGCTAGCGGTTCCTAAGGAGATACTGGAATCGAAGGTGATCTCGCAGATCCCGGTTGGGCGGTTAGGCAAACCAGACGAGTTAGCGGCGCTGGTCGCCTTCATCTGCAGCGAACAAGCCGGTTTCATGACCGGCAGCAACGTGGCAATGAATGGCGGCCAGCATATGTTTTGAACATGCGGCCTAGCGGGATGGGTGGCCATGTCGTCTATCCCGTCCGGTATTTTCTCGCACTCACGCAGGAGAAGTTCTCATGGCAAGCGAAGGTTCCAATGATCGCCCCTGGTATACGGACGCATGGCCACTATTGAGCATGGCTCAAGACTATGTAGCTGCCGCGCTAAGCTACACAACCGATGCATGGCAACGCTCGATACTCTACGCCGATGTGATGCGTCAGCGTGGTGATCAGTACCAAGCACACCTTGAGGATGACGCTCCTCACGTGCTCGACTTTCCCTATGAGGTAGTGATATCTGGCCATGAGCTGCCGCGCCCAGTCAACTATGGGCTGGCGCGCATTCTGCTGTCAGAGGGCTCTCCCCCCGCGCCAAGCACAAGCAAACGCCCCTTCGTCGTGGTTGACCCGCGTGCTGGCCATGGCCCCGGCATCGGCGGCTTTAAGGCCGAAAGCGAGGTTGGCGCTGCTCTCAGCGCAGGACATCCTTGCTATTTTATCGGTTTTGGCCCCGACCCTGAGCCCGGTCAGACAATAGAAGATGTGGTGCTCGCCGAAGTCGCTTTCCTTGAGAAAGTCATCGCACTTCATCCACACAGCGAAGGCAAGCCTGCGGTGGTCGCCAACTGCCAGGCCGGGTGGCAGATACTGATGGCCGCGGCACTGCGTCCCGAGCTGTTTGGCCCCATCATTGTCGCTGGCACCCCAGTATCGTACTGGGCCGGCTGGCCGGGCAAGAACCCCATGCGCTACGCTGGTGGTCTGCTCGGCGGCAGCTGGGCAACTGCGCTGACCAGCGATCTGGGCAACGGTCGCTTCGACGGTGCCCACTTGGTGCAAAACTTCGAAAGTCTCAACCCCGCCAACACCCTGTGGGGCAAACAGTACAACCTGTACGCCAATATCGATACCGAGGCGCCGCGCTACCTGGGCTTTGAGAAATACTGGGGTGGCCACGTCTTCCTCAATGCCGTGGAAATGCAGTATATCGTTGACAACCTGTTTATCGGTAACCGTCTGTCGAGCGCCGAGCTGGTCACCTCGGATGGTATCCGCCTGGACTTGCGCAATATCCGCTCACCGATCGTGGTGTTCTGTTCCAATGGCGACAATATCTCCCCTCCTCCGCAGGCTCTTGGCTGGATCACCGACCTCTACCGCGATGATGATGAAGTGATCAGTCACGACCAGACCATTGTCTACGCAGTACACGACGACATCGGCCACCTGGGGATCTTTGTTTCCGGCAGCGTAGGCCGCAAGGAGCACCAAAAATTCGCCAGTAATATAGACTTAATCGACGTGCTGCCCGCCGGTATCTTCCAAGCAGAGATTCAGGACAAGACCGAGGACATGCCACAAGCAGAGCTGGTCGAGGGCGACTTCGTATTGTCGTTCAAGGCTCGCCGTGTCGAAGACGTCCGCGCAATTGTGCAGCCGGACGAGGAAAACGACCGAAAATTTGCAGCTGTCGACCAGATATCACGGATTAACCTGGGGCTTTATCGTCAGTTCGTTCAGCCCTGGGTACGCTCCCGTTCCACGCCTGCATTAGCCCACTGGCTGCAGAGCGTACATCCACTGCGTATCGCCTACGAACGCTGGTCGAGCCGGCACCCCTTGGCCTCGACGGTGGCCGAGCAGGCACGCCATATTCGTGAAGCGCGTCTCCCCGTCGCCAGTGACAATCCCTTTGTGCAATGGCAGCAAGCTTACTCCGATGCCCTGGTGTCGGCGCTGGATCATTGGCGCATACAGCGTGATAACACTTACGAGCGCACATTCAACCTGATCTACGGATCCCCCTGGATACAGGCCGTAGCTGGGCTAGCCGCCGATGACCAGCCCTCACGTCCGCATCCCGGTGTCTCACCGGAGCATCGTGCCTTCGTCGCGGAGGAGAGCAAACGCCTACGCGCAGAGATCGATCAGGGCGGCCTGCTGGAAGCCGCTATTCGTGCACTGCTCTTTGTCCGACGTTTTCAAGGTGAAGCCGATGAGCGACGGGCTAATCTCGCGGCCCAGATGCAACAGCCGGACTACCTGGCTACTTTCAACATGACCACCTTCCGCGCACTGTTTCGACGCCAAGCCAAGCTGATGCGCCTCGACCTCGATGCGACGATCGCTGCCATACCCGCATTATTGGCGGGTAGCCGCCCCCACGAGATACGCGATCAGGCGCGGCTTCTTGAGCAGATGCTGACCGCCACGGAAGCATTATTGCCAGAAGAAGAGGCAAGCTTAGCGCAAATGCTGAAGGTGTTCGACGATGCAGCCCATGAACAGGAAGCCATCGTCACAGCAGGTAAACGCAGCCGAGGCAGGGCGAAAGAAAATAACACTGCCAAGCCTGGAGAGCCATAACCGCCAAGCTTCGTGCCTGACTTATATTAGAAGTATTCACTTAGGAGTCATCCATGTACACCAAATTGCTGGTCCCTATAGACGGCAGCCGCACCTCACTTTTAGCCTTGGCACAGGCAAACTATTTAGCAAAGCTGACGGGAGCCAGCATCGAGCTACTACATGTGGTTAATGCAATGGAGTACTCCAATGGTTTCGAAAGCCCGCGCGCCTATATAAAAAAAGTCAGACCCTATTTTCTGAAAGTCGGCAATGATCTGCTCGACAACGCTCGGATACAGCTTGAAGCCCAAGAACTCAATGTCACCACAGTACTTGTCGAGGCCGAGGGCAAACGAGTATCAGAACACGTTGCGGATCACGCAGCTAAGTGCCAGTTCGATCTGATAATTCTAGGCACCCATGGCCGACGTGGCATGAAACGACTTCTCCTCGGCAGCGACGCCGAGCAAGTGGCACGTATTGCGCCGGTGCCCGTCATGCTGGTCAGAGACGTAAACACACAAGCAATTTCTCGTACTCTAGACAAAGAAATGATAAAAGGTGCCGCATTAAAGCAACCAACTGATGAGTAACTGCACCTTGCCTTCCTCTCCTACTAAACAAGCTCGCAAACATCGCCGACTCCCCCCCGATGTGCGTATAGAGCAGATCCTCTGTGCGGCTTTGTACGAGTTTTCGCAACACGGGTTCGCCTCTGCCCGCATGGAGGATATTGCTCAGCGGGCGGAACTCTCGAAAGGCGGCCTCTATGCTCACTTCAAGAGCAAGGAATCGATATTTGAAGCACTACTATTAAAACGCCTGACACCAAGGTTCAACAATCAGCAGTGGGTGCTCAGCGGCGGCGACTCTCTGAGCGAAGCTATCGAATCCTTTATTGATCACCTCTATAGCCAACTGAGTGATCCAGATGTCATAGCTATGCTGAAGCTGCTGATGACGGAAAGCCGACGCATCCCTCATCTTGTTGATTTTTGGCGCAGGGAGGTAATTGACAAATACCTCGCAGAACAACAGGCCATTTTGAAAACTGCAGCCGATAAAGGGCACCTTCGTCACAGCGCCTTCCTTGAAGACGCAGCGCTGCTAATGGCACCAGCGCTATATGGTGCCATTTGGCAAATGGTTTTTGATGAAGCGACTGCCGCCGCCACCGTTGGCTCGCTGCGCCGAGCCCATTTGCGAATGCTGCATGAATTCTTAGCACCATGATCAACTGATGGTTGACTCCCAAATCACCGTTAACTGTAGGTAAAGTTCATTCACTAAAAATCGCCCCGAAAGCGCCACATGACCGATTAATAAGGTGTCGTTGTGAAACCAGCTAAGCTTATCACCTTACTCAACACGCTACTTATTATCCTAATAGTGAATGGTTGTGCCATGGTTGGCGTCTCTTCGCTTAGCCCTGGTGAGTATATCGCGCTTAAACGCGGAGACCTGCTTACCAGTGGCGAGCTAAGCGCAGCTACCCAGGAAACCATCAAAGTTATCGGGCTGGATGAAGGGAGATGTCGTGAGCACTCCCAAAACTGTATAGATATATTATCCAGCACCGCTGGCATAGCTGAAGAACGCAGACTTTCCGCACTGGCAGAACTGTGGCTTCAAGAAGCGATGTCAAAAGCAGGATCATCAAGTGATATCCCGAGTACCGAGGCTGACATTTACGCTTGGATTGAGGTTGCCAGACATACTTATGCTTACTTGTTTTTCTCCGAACGATCTCCTGGGGAACGCGCCTTCGAAGATCGTCAGATACAAGTACGCGACTATTATAACTATTCAGTTCAACAGATTGTTTCATGGCTTTTTCAACAGAATCTCTCAGCCATTGAAGATAAAAGCCGCTCCTATTCTTTGGATACGCCTAGGCTTTCTGGCTGGAAGGTTACAACCGACTTCACCGGCGTACGCTTCGCCGGCGACATCGACTTACCCGAGAACCTAGTTCCAGCATCTTCACTGGTCTTTTCCGGCTTGCGTAGCACTTATCGCCGTGACGGCTTTGGTGCCGAACTGGTCGCGGTAATAGACGATAGCCTCGCGCTTCATCGCGCTCGACCTTATAGCGAAATGCCTTTTCCGGCACTCACCGCACTAATCCATTTTTCCGGTGAGGATTTAGCTCAGGTGCTATCGACTCAATCACTAGAGGTGATCGTAAGAGACCCCTACCAAGACGCCAGCATACAGTTGCATGGGCAACAGATTCCCCTAGCCGCAAATTTCACTGCGGGCTATGGACTATGGCTGGCGCATTCAGGCTTTTCGCGTCAGGCCATACGCTCTCTGCTAGGCCACAGCCAAGGTATCAACCGACCACACCTTTATATGATGCAGCCCTTCGATCCTGAGCGACGCATCATCCTCATGCTGCATGGCCTTGGCAGTAGTCCCGAAGCCTGGGTAAATGTAGCTAATGAAGTGCTGGGCGATGAGAGCCTGCGGCAACATTTTCAGGTATGGCAAATCTACTACCCTACCAATATGCCACTGCCGATTAATCATACGGCGATACGACGCACTGTGAATGAAACACTACTGGAACTTGACCCCACCCCAGAAACGCTGGCTTCACAAGGTATCGTTCTAATTGGCCATAGCATGGGGGGTGTATTGGCGCGCCTGATGGTCTCTTCTAGCCAAGGTAGGTTGTGGAGCGAATTCGTGGAACAACGCCAATTGCCAAAGGAACATAGGCAACTCGCCCAACAACGCCTAGCACCCCTACTACGTTTCGAACCGCTACCAGAGATAAAACGAGCAATTTTTATCGCGACACCACATCGCGGCACACCGGTGGCCGGTAATCGTCTAGGGAGAGCAGTCTCTCATTTTGTTCGCCTACCACTCACCCTGCTGAAAGAGTTCGAAGATGTCATCAGAGTTCTGGCTAATACTGACGCCCAATTAGATGGGACATACATGAACCTTCCCAACAGTATCGATAATTTGAGTGAGACAGATCCGTTCATTAGAGCAATGGCCAATCTGCCTATCTCCCCTCAAGTTCACTACCATTCTATCATTGCCCAGCGTGACACCAGTGTACCGTTAGAGGTTTCAGATGATGGGATAGTGCCGTACGCCAGCGCACATTTGCCGGGAGCCATATCAGAAAAAGTGTTTATCGCTGGGCACAGCGTCCAGGAAACGGCCCAAGCGATTCTGGAAATCAGGCGTATCTTGCATCAAGACCTAACCGAATATAGTAATTGAAATTGAACCCTCCGACGATTCATTCAAAGAATAGAATCGCGGATTCTTACCCCTCTCACGCGCTCTGTTGCCAGAGCGAGGAGAGCGATACCGGGGTTCT
>LDZP01000173.1_pt1 | contig 49029 bp, 45 predicted proteins | sample 615351 | NCBI WGS metagenome assembly LDZP01 (sample SAMN03408296, study PRJNA278302) | terrestrial metagenome | isolation source: oil reservoir sample I1 | place: USA: Alaska, North Slope, Ivishak formation | collected 2013
AATATTTGTAACATTCTATATGATGCAAGAATTGTATCAAAAATATTCATGACATTTATTATTCATTTTATGGAGGATTTTTTATTTTTATATAGAATAATTATATATTGCAAACAAAATCTAATGAGAGTGATAGATTGGTAAGAAATAAAGAACTCATGATAATAGAAGATAATTATACAAAATTAAGCAAATTACTCAATACCCCCTTTATATCCTGCAGTTAACCAAATTCTAAGTGTGGAGGTGTTTAAAGAAATGTACCATAACAAGGAGTTCCTTAAAAAACTCGAAGAGGAAAAGAAAAGATGGGAAAGCACTACCGTAGAAAAAGTCATAAGTAAGGCCCCCGAGAGGTATGAAAAATTCTATACAGGTTCCAACTTAGAAGTAGACCGCCTGTATACACCGTTGGATGCACAGGAAAACGACTACATAAAAGACTTAGGGTTTCCCGGCGAATACCCATTTACCAGAGGAATCCAGCCTACCATGTACCGTGGTCGCTTGTGGACCATGAGACAGTATGCAGGTTTTGGCACAGCAGAGGAATCCAACGAGAGATATGAGTTTTTGTTATCCCAGGGACAGACGGGCCTGAGTGTGGCTTTCGACCTGCCCACCCAGATAGGCTACGATTCCGACCACCCCATGGCTCAAGGTGAGGTGGGCAAAGTAGGTGTGGCCATCGACTCGCTGAAAGACATGGGGATACTGTTTGACGGCATACCCCTGGACCAAGTCAGCACTTCAATGACCATAAATGCTCCTGCCGCGATACTTCTTGCCATGTATATAGCTGTAGCAGAAAAACAGGGAGTCAGCCCGGAGAAACTTTCCGGTACCATCCAGAACGACATACTGAAAGAATATGTGGCCAGGGGTACCTATATATTTCCACCTGAACCTTCTATGAGACTCATAACTGACATTTTTGAATTCTGTTCCAGGAACGTGCCCAAGTGGAACACCATAAGCATAAGCGGCTACCACATAAGAGAAGCTGGAGCCACGGCGGTACAGGAAGTGGCCTTCACGTTGGCCAACGGCATAGCGTACGTAGAAGCTGCTATAAAGGCAGGGCTTGACGTCGACGATTTTGCTCCGAGACTTTCCTTTTTCTTCAATGCCCATAATGACCTTCTGGAAGAAGTCGCTAAATTCAGGGCCGCGAGGAGACTATGGGCGAAAATAATGAAAGAACGTTTCAAAGCTAAAAACCCAAGGTCTATGATGCTGCGCTTCCATACCCAAACTGCTGGCTCTACTCTAACTGCCCAGCAGCCCGACAACAACATAGTAAGAGTAGCCATCCAGGCCCTGGCGGCAGTGTTAGGAGGCACTCAATCGCTGCACACCAACTCAAGGGACGAAGCCTTGGCTTTGCCTACCGAAGAATCTGTGAGAATAGCCCTGAGGACCCAGCAGATAATAGCCTACGAAAGCGGAGTGACAGAGACCGTAGACCCGCTGGCTGGCTCTTACTACGTAGAACACCTGACAAACCTCATAGAACAAAAGGCCATGGAATATATACAAAAAATAGATGAACTAGGGGGTGCTCCGAAGGCCATAGAAAAAGGCTACATCCAGCAGGAAATCCAAGACAGTGCCTACAGATACCAGCAGGAAATTGAATCAGGTCGCAGGATAGTAGTGGGAGTAAACAAATTCCAGATAGAAGAAGAACCGCCCAAGAACCTTTTAAAAGTGAATCCCGAAGTAGAAAAAATCCAGAGGAAGAAACTGGAAGTACTGAGGGCTACGCGGGACAACATAGCCGTCAAAAGCGCTCTGGAAGAACTTTCCTGTAAGGCGAAAACCAGTGAAAACCTCATGCCGAGCATAATAAACTGCGTAAAGGTGTATGCTACCCTAGGTGAAATAAGTGACACCCTGCGAGGGGTATTTGGTGAATACAAGCCCACTGTAACCTTTTAGTGGGAGGTGGAATAATGGAACAAACAAAGAAGATAAGAGTATTAATAGCAAAACCAGGTCTTGACGGCCATGACAGGGGAGCAAAAGTAATAGCCAGGGGTTTGAGGGATGCAGGGATGGAAGTAATTTATACTGGCCTTCGGCAGACTCCCGAACAGATAGTCGAGGCTGCCATACAGGAAGATGTGGACGTAATTGGGCTTTCGATACTGTCCGGAGCCCATAATGTGCTCTTTCCCAGGGTAATGGAACTTTTAAAACAAAAAGGAGCCGAGGATATCCTAGTGATTGGAGGAGGCGTGATACCCCACGAAGACATACCCTACCTGAAAGAGTGCGGCATAGCCGAGATATTTACCCCTGGAACCTCGATATCCGAGATAGTGGAGTTTATCAAAAATAACGTCAAAAAACGGGGAGAGGTGTGAAATTTGGACCTGGCCGACAGAGTACTAAAAAAGGACAAAAGAGCCGTAGCAAGGCTCATAACCCTCATCGAGCGCGAAAGCCCGGAAGCCACAGAGGCTTTGAAACAACTTTATAAGTACACCGGAAATTCCTTTGTCATAGGCATTACCGGACCGCCCGGGGCCGGCAAGAGCAGCCTTGTAAACGAGCTTGCCAAAAAAATCCGGGCGAAGGGCAAAACGGTGGGGATAATAGCCGTCGACCCCACCAGCCCCTTCACCGGCGGCGCTTTACTGGGCGACAGGATAAGGATGCAGGATTTAACGCTAGACGATGGCATTTTCATCAGAAGCATGGGCAGCCGTGGCTCCCTGGGCGGCATTGCTAAAGCCGCTTACGATGCGGTAAAAGTACTGGATGCTTTTGGCATGGATTACATCATAATCGAAACCGTGGGTGTAGGCCAGTCGGAGATAGACATAGTGAAACTGGCGGATACGGTTGTGCTTGTACTGGTCCCCGGCCTTGGCGACGACGTGCAGGCCATTAAAGCCGGTATAATGGAAATAGCCGATATATTTGCCGTGAACAAATCCGACAGGGAAGGAGCGGATAGATTAGTTACCGAAATCGAAATGATGCTGGACCTTTCACAGAAACAGTTCGACTTTAGACCTCCAGTTGTCAAAACCGTTGCCGTTACCGGTGAAGGCATCGATACCCTGGAACGCAGGATAAGGGAACACCTGGACTACCTTAGCAAAAATGGAATCCTGGAACAGAAGAGAAGAGCCAAAGTAAGGGAAGAGTTCATGGAATTATTGAAAGACCATATCACCAGACTGATACTCCAAAAGAACTCACCCAAAATAGACATGCTGTTACAGGATATATCCAAGAAGGCGGTTGATCCGTATACGGCCCTTGATATTCTTACAAGAGAAATCCTTTAGGAGGTAAAAAGCCATGAATATCCTGAAAATAGACCACATAGGCATAGCCGTGAACAGCATAGAAGAGGCATCCAAAATATACACAGAACTTCTGGGACTTGAGATGCACGGTGTGGAGGAAGTGGCGGAGCAGAAAGTAAAAGTGGCCTTCATACCGGTTGGGGAAAGCGAAGTGGAACTTTTAGAATCCACCGATCCCGAAGGCCCCATCGCACGGTTCATAGAAAAAAATGGTGAGGGTGTACAGCACATAGCCTTCCGGGTGGAGGACATCGAAAAAGCTCTAGAAGAACTCAAGCAAAAGGGTGTAAGGCTCATCGACGAAAAACCAAGGTATGGTGCCGGGGGTGCAAAAATCGCCTTCATCCACCCCAAAGCCACAAAAGGCGTTCTCATAGAATTATGCGAGAGATAAAAGGGGAGTGAAAGGGCAAAAGAAGGGGATGAAAAAATGATAGAAGCATTAAGTACCACTGTTTTAGGCTTTGGAATAACCCTCATCTTCCTTTACCTGCTGTCCCTCATTCTTGACCTTATGAGGGTTGTATTCTACAAGAAGGACAAAAAAGAGCCCAAAATACTGCCGTCACGGGAACAGGAAAAAACAAAGTTCCAGGAAGATGAAACCGAAGAAGATGAAGGGGAACTTATAGCCGTAATAACATCCGCCATTTTAGCATGCTCCCAGAAACCTGCTGACGAGATAAAAATAAGGCTTATCAGGAGAATTAATCAAAGGACCCCTATCTGGGCCATGGAATCAAGGCTTAATCTAATGAAACACCAACAACACTTAAGAAGCCTCCGCTGACACTGTATAAAGTAAAACCAAAAAAATAAAGAAGAGGTGAAACCAATTGTTCGAGGCAATAATAAACTTTCTAAAAACTACTGGCTACTTTAATGTAACGCTATCCCAGCTCATAATGATAATCATAGCCTTTGTACTCATGTATCTTGCAATAGTAAAAAAATATGAGCCGCTGCTTTTAGTGCCCATAAGCTTTGGCATGTTTTTAGCCAACATACCTGAAGCCGGCCTAATGGAGGAGGGGGGATTTTTATACTGGATATACCAGGGAGTAAAACTCGGCATATACCCGCCTCTTATATTCATGGGGGTTGGGGCTATGACCGACTTTGGTCCCTTAATATCAAACCCCAAGAGCCTCCTTTTGGGAGCTGCCGCCCAGCTCGGCATATTCATCACATTCCTTGGAGCAAGACTTTTGGGGTTTGATGCAAAAGAAGCCTCCTCTATAGGCATAATAGGCGGGGCTGATGGCCCCACGGCCATATTTGTGACAAGCAAGCTTGCCCCTCATCTTCTGGGAGCCGTGGCGGTAGCCGCCTACTCCTACATGGCTCTAGTACCTATAATCCAGCCCTCTATAATGCGCCTTCTGACCACCAAAAAAGAGCGCACCGTAGTAATGGAACAATTAAGGCCCGTATCAAAGACCGAAAAAATAATATTCCCGATAATAATCACGGTACTGGCGAGCTTTTTAGTGCCCCCTGCCACGCCGCTCATCGGCTCCCTCATGTTGGGCAATCTCTTCAGAGAATCCGGCGTAGTAGACAGGCTTTCCAAGGCTGTCCAAAACGAATTGATGAACATACTAACCATATTCATAGGGCTGAGCGTAGGGGCTACAGCCAGTGGAGACAATTTCCTGAGGCTCGAGACCATAGAGATAATAATTCTAGGGTTGATAGCCTTTGCAGGCGGTACTGCTGGGGGAGTGCTTTTTGGCAAGCTGATGTATCTGCTCTCTGGTGGAAAGGTAAACCCTTTGATAGGCTCTGCCGGAGTGTCGGCGGTACCCATGGCTGCTCGTGTGTCCCAGAAAGTGGCTCAGGAAGAGATGCCTGGTAACTTCGTACTGATGCACGCCATGGGTCCCAACGTGGCAGGAGTCATAGGCTCTGCCATCGCCGCAGGCGTGTTGCTTTCACTGTATGGTGGATAGTAAAAAGCCGCTTCAATTTTTGAAGCAGTTTTTGTGACGTTGGGGCAGGATATTACAGTTTCCTGGGTCACATAGGAGGAGATGACTTTGTAGCGATTGTAAAAACTTATGATGTAGAAAGGCTTTGTAAGAACATAATAGAAGAGTTTGATTATAACATTGTAAGGTTTTATAATGAGCTGGATGTGAAGAGAGGTTACATACATGCCACAGACAGGCTTGGCAATGAAAGTGACTTCCCCATCATGGGAATATCCATTGCTGTTGTGAATAATTCCAACAGGAAGTTTTCTGATATAGATGAGATAAGCAGAATTGCATCGCAAATTAAAATGGAGTGTAAAAAGTACGAAAAAAGCCATTACATAATTGAGTCATTGGAAAAGGGAAAACAGGCGGTGATATAATAGAACAACCGCCTTTTTCCCTTTGTAGCAGGACCTTTGATTTTTGTTATATTAACTTTCGCAGATATGCGATGGTTTAAGGAAAAGGATGTACTCGATTGAGTTAATAAGGAGTTGTAACTATACCTAAAACTGCTCCCCTTATAATTGAATTAGAGGACAACTTTTGTAAGGATTCAGGATGTCCCACCACTACAACTCCGTAGTATTTTATGCCTTTTTCCTTTAAAAAATTTACTGTTCTTTTTAGATTTGTCGAAGAATAACTTTGCAAATTACTGAGTTGTTCCAGCTGTTTGAAAAATTCTTTTTCGCCATCATGGCTGTCAATATAGGGGTTTCCCACCAATCTTTCTGCAAGATAGTTTTTTTCTTTATAGTCGTTTTCTTCAAAAACCAAAACAGCACCCCACATTAGCTTTAAATCCTCAGGTATAATAGTTTTAATTTCGATAAAGGTTAAAGGCCTGTCAAAAGATAAAGCCATTTCAACGAGATTATCGTTAGGTATATTTTTTAATACATCAAACTCTCTTATAACTTTATCGTATTTTACTACGGGATTGTAAAATTTTAATTTTGGCACGGCATAAGGAGCAAGGTATTCTTTTGTACCTTCTGGTATGACTGTGGAGATTTCGGAATAGGGGATTATGTGGTCAGTTTCGACAACACAAAAAGATTTGTTTCCTTGAAATTGCTCTCCTCCCCAGATATCAAAATCAACTGTGACTATTCCGGCAGGATAAGGCTTATTTCCTATTAACCTTAAAAGATAATATTCTTTTTGCCGCCCGAATAGCCTGACATTATAACTTTCTCCTGAAATTGCGAAGGTATTAGGTTCTGTAAATTTAACAATATCCGGATAAAAGCTATCTATGCGGTTTTCTTGATTCTGCAGCATCATTTCGGGAATTATGAAGGTTAATACAAAAACACCTATGGCGATAATTAAAGAAATTATTATTATGCGAAGTATGCTTTTAAAACGAGCTTTGCGCAAAAAAGCTTTTTCGTCAAAAGATATATCGCTTATTGGCTTATTTAAATCTGATCCCATTTAACTTTTCTCCTCCTCTTTTAAATATTCTTTTAATTTTTTTCTTAGTCTCCATACCATTGTCTTTACTGTATTGGAATTGGTTTTTAAGTAAGAGGAAATTTCTTTATTTGACATTTCTAATATGAATTTAAGGTAAAAGAGCTTTTGCTCATTGAGAGTAAGCCTATTAACTGCTTTTTTTATTACTTCTTTATTTTCAATCTGCTGAAACTCTAAAAAGGTATTTTGGGGAAAGACATCTATAATAGAAACTGTCACATCTTTTTTAGTTTTGCGCAAAAAATCAGTGTATTTGTTTCGCGCCGCAGTCAAAACATAAGCTTTTAATTTTCCCTCTTGAATGCCGTCTAAATTCAAGTATGTGGAAAGCAGAGCTTCTTGGGCTATGTCTTCAGCATCAGCCTGTGGTACACCCAATTTAAGTAAATAATAGAATGCAGCTTTGTACAAATCCTGCCACATTAACCCCTCCTCCTTATAGCTTTTCATTAATAAAGACGTTTTGGGGATGAAAAAGTAAACAAATTAAAAATATGCAAAGGTTCATTGTTATTTCGATTATAACTCAAAAGAGTTTGTTCTAAAGCTTTTTTTTAAAAAGGCAGGAAGGATTTCATACTTTTATAGAGAATATAAATCTATTATCGGCATTTTTTAAAAACTGGCATACCAATTTTAGGTTAGCTTTGTAATTCTGGATTAAAAAAAGGAGAGTGTATAAGTATGAAAGAATGCCAGAAACTTATAACAGAGAGAAGGTCTATCACATTTTTTGACACGACAAAAGAAATATCCGATGACCTTATAAAAAAAGTCCTTGAGGTAGCTGCTACAGCGCCTATGGATGGTTTTAGTGAAGAAAAGATGAAAGAGTTTTTAGGTATAGATGTAGAAAAAATGGTGCCGATGATAGTAGCGATAGGTTACAAAGCCCCGGAGAAAAATTTGCTTCCAAGAGCTTATAGATTTAAATTTGACGAATTTGGAGAGATAATCTAATGAGTAATTACGTAATAATTTTAGTGGCTTCTATCCTAGCAGGAGCCACTAATTCAATAGCTGGTGGAGGTACTTTAATAACTTTTCCTGCCCTTGTATGGGTGGGCATTAATCCGTTAGCTGCCAATATGACAAATACAGTAGCTTTATGGACAGGATCTGTCACAGGGGCATTGGGATTTAAAGAAAGACTTTCTCAAACAAAGGAGCTTTTAAAATTTTTGACATTGCCTTCTTTACTTGGAGGTATCTTAGGAGCTTATCTTCTTATGATAACTCCTCACAAGGTCTTTAATTTTGTTGTACCTTTTTTAGTTTTATTTGCAACTGTAATTTTAGCATTAAATGATAGAATAAATAAGTTTAATTTAGATAGTGAGGAAGGTAGAGAGAAAAAATCGTTAGTATTTGTGTTTATACTTCAATTTCTTACTTCTCTTTATGGTGGATATTTTGCAGCAGGAATTGGCATTTTAATGCTTGCCACTTTAGGCATAGCAGGTATTACTGATATACACACAGCAAATGGTATAAAAAATGTTCTTTCACTTTTTATAAATATCACCTCCGGTTTAGTTTTACTTTTTAGTGGAAAAGTAGTATGGCCTTTTGCTATTATTCTCATGATAGGATTTGCTTTAGGAGGATATTTGGGAGCTATAATGTCTCAAAGATTTGACAGCAGAAAAGTAAAGAATTTTGTAGTTTTATGGGGAATCATTTTGGCACTGATTTTTTGGGTGAGAGGAATGTAATTTTGGAGGTGGTTTGGTGAAAAGAGTCCTTTTAATATTTGCAGTATTATTTTTATTTTTTACACCTTTTTCAGAGGTATACGCTAAAGATTATAGTTTAAAAGAAGCTAAAATATATTATTTTATTCAGGATAATGGGGAAATGGATGTAACAAACGATATAACTTATAAGTTTAATGGCTCTTTTTCTGAAGCATGGATGACTATACCAGTAGGTGATTATGAGATAAAAGATGTGTCAGTAACTGAAATTAAGGATGATAAAGAGACTCCCCTTAATTTTGACTTTGCAAAAGGTAAACAAGAGTACAAAATAACCTGGAAATATAAAGCTAATAATGAAATAAAGACTTTTAGGATTAAATATAAAGTTTTAAAAGGCTTAAAAGTCTACGAGGATGTAGCAGAGTTTTATTGGAAAGTTTGGGGAAGCGCGTGGGATAAAAGTCTTCCAGCACTTTGGGTTGAAGTAAATTTGCCTTCCCAAATTGTTAATGTACAAGATATAAATTATTGGCTTCATCCTAAAATTGAAGGGAAAATTGGCGTTAAAAACGACCAAAGCGGCATAATAGCTTATGCTGGAAACATACCTTCTAAGCATTGGGTAGAGGTAAGACTTGTATTTCCAAAAAGCTATATTAAAAACTTTAACCCTAATAATGTTATATTAATATCTGAAAATGGAAGAGATAAAATTTTAGCAGAGGAAGAGGCATGGCAAAAAAGTGAAGAACAAAAGGAGATTTTATCTAAAAATTTAGAAAAGGCCTATTTAATACTTTTTCTTGTATTTTTAGGTTTAGCAGTGTCAATATCTACAAAGATAAAACAAAAATATGGTAAAGAGCCTGAAGTTTTATATGAAGGTATATATGAAAGAGAAGTACCAATAGACTGCCCACCTGCATGGGTTGAAATGCTTGTATATAAGTTTGAAACTGTAGGTTCTGATTCAATCATTGCATCAACATTAGAACTGGCAAGAAGGGGATATTTAAAAATAAAAGAAGAAGCAAAGAAAGGACTATTTGGTTCAAGCCCTGAGTATAAAATTGTATTAACTGATAAAGAAGTAGATGAAAGTTTAAGTGAAGATTTAAAGGCTTTGCTTTTTGAATACAAAACTTATGGAGATGAATTTTATTTATCTGATATTGACAAAAAGAAATTTAGCGAGTTTAAAGAAAAGTTTGAACAAATAGTAAAGAAAAAAGTGTATGATGAAACTAAATGGATAACAATTGAAAAATACAAAGAGGTAAATAAATATGTATATTTATGGCTAATTATAGCTTTGTATTCATTTTTAAACATTATTGTAATTGCAACACTGCCTTTTAATGGTCTACTTGTTATTTTAAATGTATTATTTATAATAATTTCTGTATCCGGGCTTATACATGCAAGTATTTATAGATTTGGCATAAAAAAATATTCTTACGAAGGAAAATTGCTTACATTAAAATGGAATGCTTTTAAAAAGTTTTTAAAGGATTTTTCATTAATTTCACAATATCCTCCAGCTTCTTTAGTCATATGGGAGAAATATTTAGTATATGGTACAGCTTTAGGTGTGGCAAAAGAGGTATTAAAAGCCATGAAAGAACTAAATGTTCCTGTCCAAGAGATTGACTGGTATGTACCTGCTCTTGCAGGGACAATGAATATAAAAAATTTTACAGAAAGTTTTAACGCTTCTTTAATGGCATTTTCACAGAGCTTTTCACAAAATGTCATGCCATCCTCTTCTTCCGGTTCATCCATCGGCGGGGGAGGAGGATTTGGAGGTAGCGGAGGAGGAGCGAGGTAGAATAAAAATGTACAATAATTTATTTTAGAGAGGAGAAAATTATGTTAAAAGGATTTAAAGAATTTATTATGAGAGGAAATGTTTTAGATTTAGCTGTAGCTGTAATAATAGGTGGAGCATTTAATAAGATTGTCAATTCTTTAGTTGTTGATGTATTAACTCCATTAATCGGAGCAATATTTGAAGCACCAGACTTTTCTGCTATTAAATTCGGACCTATATCAATAGGCAACTTCATAAATGCAGTTATTAACTTTATAGTTATAGCTGCCGCAATATATTTTTTTGTAGTAGCTCCTATTAATACAATCAAAAATCGCAAAGAAAAACAAAAACAACAACAAACACCACAAGCATCTCCTGAGCCTTCAGAGGAAGTAAAACTTTTAAGGGAAATTTTAGATATGTTAAAAGAAAAGTAATGTAAGAATCAGTTAACATTTTTATCTGTTCTATCACTAGTATAATCTTTTTCTATATCTAATGAATGAAAGTGAATAAATTTGGTTAAAATATTTAATTATGGATAATGAAAGTTTTTACATAACTTTAAATTCCATGAAAGTACATATCTTTTCTAATGGCCTTGATTGCCATTCTTTTTTTTGCACTATTTTTTCGGTTATTTTACTTACCATTTCTGCAGATAGTTCTATTCCATACAGGTCTTTTATCTGGTCATGAAATCTTAAATTGACATCCCTCTTGCATATAAGGCTATTACTTTTTCTTCAATTCCTGATATGTCTCTTTTGAATTTTTTTGAATATATTTGTCTTTTTTGTCGTATCTTTCGTAGCCAAGTTCTGTTGAAAGTTCTGCTTCAAGCATTTCTTGAATAGTATCTTTAAAAAGGTTTTTTAATGATGTATAAAGGTCTTAAGTAGATTGAATATTGTTTTCACTAATGAAATTTCTTAATTGTTCTTTTGTCAATAGTGACATTTTTAAAACCTCCTTCTTGGTTTTGTATATATTCTAATTCTTACCAAGAAAGAGGTTTCTAATCAGTTTACACAAAATTTTTTACAGTCTTAATTATTTAGCTGCTACTAGATTTAACCATTTGCCAAATTACTTTACTAATTTTATCTTCTTCGATTGTTTCTAACTCACCATCATCAAATTCAACTAAATATGCTTTTGGCAAACCACTTACATTAAAAATATGCACTACCGTCCCCTCTCGTCTATCTTTTGTTTTAATAACATCAAGCTCTTCTATTCTCACGCTAATCACTCTCCAAATTATTTATTAACAAATATTGTCATCAATCTAAATTTATCTGTTTCTTTCTTTTCAATCCAACCAGTTTTTACTTTTGCAATATTGCCATTGGGTCTTGTTAATTCTATAGTTATTTCATATCGTTTCTCATATTTGTCTTCTTCTTGTAATATTGCAGGAAAATTCTTTAAGTTATCCATAAAATTCTTTACTAAGTCTATAATTACTTGTATTATACTCCAAAGCTTTCTCAAATGCTATAGCTTTATCTTTATCTTTTGGATAAAGCATAGTCAACAATTTTGTTTTCTGGTATATAAGAATTTTCAGGTGTTATTAGATCAGATTTTGCATTTCACTGTGTGTCTGTTTTTCTTTTTTGTTCCATGTTTTTTTAGTTAGCGACGTTTAAAAACTTATAAAATCATCAAGTTTATATCATTTTACATAATTCAACGACATTTTTCTATAAAAATACAATTTTTTAGAAGGAATTTGGAAGGTTATGTAGAATATTGATATATGAGAGAATATTTAATACTTGAGGTACAAAATTGACACGAAAAATAAAACTTTTAGAACTTAATGAAAAGAAGGTTTTCAAGATGAAGCAAACAGATTTAAAAAAGATGTTTTTGGTATTTTCTCATGAACTCACAGATTTTCAAAAAGAAGATGCCATCGCAAATTTAGGCGTAAATGAGTTTGTATATTTGCCAGATAATTTAAAGATCCACTGGTCAGGTATTTCTCCATATGATGATAGCTTAACTTTTTGTTTGCAAGATTTAATTAGTTGGTTAAAGATTAATGCAAGAAAAGGCGATTATGTACTTGTACAAGGAGATTTTGGAGCTACTTTTTTAATTGTTGATTTTTGTTTGAAAAATGATTTGATTCCTGTTTATTCAACTACAAAAAGAGAAGTTATTACTGAGATTAAAAATGGTGAAAACATAAAAGTAAGTAGATTATTCACCCATGTAAGATTTAGAAAATATGAGAGGTGGACATAGAAATGACTATTAAGTTTTTTTCATTTCTTGGCACAGGAGCTTATACTAAATGTAAATATAAATTTGATAATATTGAAAGTGACATTAGTTGCTACATACAGGAAGCTCTTATTGATATTCTATTAGAAAAATGTGTTAACTTAGAAAGCGTATTTATATTTAAAACTGAAGAGGCTACTATTGCAAATTGGTCTAAAAATAAGAAATATCCAAGTGATCCTGGTTTAAAGCAGGTTTTAGACAAATATAATGGCAAACCAAGTATTAATTATGTTGATATACCCTCAGGACAAAATGAAAATGAACTTTGGGAAATATTTGATAAAGTTTTAGAACAAATAGATAAAGGAGATGAAATAATATTTGATATTACACATTCATTCCGCTCAATTCCAATGCTGGCACTAATTATCTTAAATTATGCTAAATTTATCAAAAAATGTGAAATAAGAGGTATATATTATGGAGCAATAGAAGCAGTTGGTAAAGAAATAAAAGATATTGAAGAATCAGATATAGCTCCTATATTTGACCTAACACCTTTTGTAAGACTACTTGATTGGACTGTAGGAATTGATCGGTTTATAGAAACAGGTGATGCTAGGTACATAAATTATTTAATGAAATTAGGCACTAAAGAGTTACACCTTAAAGGTATGAAAGATGAAAGAAATATATTAAGTAACTTTGCTCAAAAGTTAGAAAACTACACAAGAAATGTTGCTACATGTAGAGGCAAAGAAATTTCTAAGGGTGGATTAGAACTGAAGAATATACTTGGAGATGCTGTAAGCATAGCAGATAAGACATATATTAAGCCGATGAAACCAGTAATAGATAGGTTAAACGATAGATTTATAAACTTTAGTAATGATGAAAATAAAAACATGATTGAAATAGTCAAATGGTGCAGTGAACATAATCTTATACAGCAGGGCTTTACTATACTTGAAGAGGGAATTGTAAACTTTTTTTGTGAAAAATTTGGATTTGATAAAAATAATATAAAAGAACGCGAAATAATTGAAAATGCTACATATATTAAACATTATTCTTTACCAAAAGATAGATGGAAAAAAACAGCATTTGAAAACGAAGCTGTAATTTATAACCTTTTAAGTAAGCTTAATGAAGAAAATTATAAAAATTTGATTAAAGTATTATATGAAGAAATTAAACCTTTGCGTAATGATATTAACCATGCTGGGTATAAGGAAAATGATATGAAAGCTGAAAAGTTTGAAGATAAATTAAATGAATTAATAGATAAGGTAGAAAAATATATAGTTTAAATTTGAAGTTCTAAAAATTAAGATAATATTTTTGTTTAAGGGGGATTAAAACTATGAATGAGAAAGTCTTGGTATTAATTGTAGGGACAAATCCATTGCCTAATTATGTTGTGGGAAGTCATTTAAAAGAAAAGTATGATAAATTTGTATTAATTTACTCAGAAAAAAACGATAAAATTAATCAAAATAGTACATATGATTATGCTAAAAAATTAAAAGAACATTTAAATTTAAATGATAAATGTATTTTTCTTCCTCTTTCCGATGTATCTAATTCAGAAAAGATAATAAATGACTTAAGAGAGAAATTTCCAAGTGAAGACTTTGTTGAAGTTCATTTAAATTATACAGGTGGCACAAAAACAATGGTAGTGCATATTTATAATTTTTTAAAAGAAAAGTTTAAAAACAATAAAATCAAATTTGAGGGGTCTTATTTAGATGCAAGAGATTATAAACTTGTATATGATTATAGCGAAGAAGCTATAAGTCTAAAAGATACCATAAAAATAGATATAAATACACTTTTATCAATTCATTTATATGAAGATATTCATTTTGAATTTTATGATACATACAGTTATAAACAAAAATTCGTAGATAGCTTTGATAAAATATCACAGGAAATAGAAAAGGCTATTAAAGATGATAAAGGTGAAGATTTTGTAAAATGGTTGGAGGATCCTTTTAGAAAAATTTTCAAAGGGGAGAACAAACTTTTAGAAAAAACTGCAAAATTTAAAAAACATATAGAGAAACTCTTAAAAGATAATGATTCATCGCCGATAGTTAAATTCAATGAAAAAACTCCTCAATTCATATGGGATATTTTAAACGCTTTTCCTGAAGGGAAAAAATTAAATGATGGACAAAAATTATGGATACCAGATGATAAAATTACTAATGATAATTTATCTTCTCGAGTAAAAGATACTGTAGAATTTTTAAATGGAAAATGGTTTGAATGGTATGTATATAGTCAAATAAAAAGTGAATTATTGGATAGAAAATTAAAAGAAGGAGAACATTTCGGTATATCATTAAAAGCACAAAAGAAAGATTCACCTTATTTTGAGTTGGACATTTTCCTAATCAATGGGTATCAATTAATAGGAATATCACTAACTACTTCAAGTACGAGGGAACTTTGCAAATTAAAAGGGTTTGAAGTAATTCATAGAGTTAGACAGATTGGCGGTGATGAAAGTAAAGCAATTCTTATAACAGGTATGGATAAATCTAAAACAGAGGATTTACAGAAGGATTTAGCTTATGAAACTGGCTCTACACAAAAAAGGTTTGTTGTTTTTGGAATAGATGATTGGGCAGATATTGGTAGTAAAATTTGTGAGGAGGTATTTAAATGACATTAAGTGCAGTGTTAATTGATACAGTATCAATACAGGAATATATTTTTTTAAGCAATAAGCTAAAAGAAAATATTGGTGCATCGTATATAGTAAAAAAGATATATGAAGACGTTTTAGAAGAAACATTAAAAATAGCGTTTAAAGGGAGCAATGTTGATATAAAAGCATGGGAAAAAGAGACGAAAAAAATAAAAATAAATGATCCAAAAGAAAAATTTGAAATTGGATATATAGGGGGAGGAAATGCATTAATCTTATTTAAAGATAAGCATGAAGCAACAAAATTCATACAAAATTATACAAAGCTTCTTTTAAAGAAAACTCCTGGACTAAAAACTGCTTTTGGAATAATACATGACTTTAATTTAGGTGATTTTAAAAATTCTATGCAAAGATTACATGAAAGCTTAAGAGAGAACAAAAATAAATATTTCCCTAATGTAACATTACCTAAATATGGTTTTACACTTGATTGCCCAAGAACTAATGAAAGTGCAGAGCACTTTAAAGACGATGATGAAAAATTTATATCATCAGTAGCTTGGGCTAAATTAAAATTTTCAGACAAAGCAAGAGATGAAATGGTGGTAATTTTAGGTGATATATTGAAGGATAACTATACTTTAACAAATGATATTGAAAAATTAGGTCAAACAGAAGGTAAAGACTATATAGCAATTGTACATATAGACGGTAATAAAATGGGTGAGAAATTTGCAAAATGCACTAATCTCACAGAATATAGAAACTTGTCGATTAGTGTAAGGAATGCTACAGAAACAGCTTTTAAGAAAATGATTGAAATTCTAATTGAGAAGATTGAAAATGATAAAATTTTTGATTCAAAAAATGAAGAGTTTAAATTAAGAAAAGAAGAAGATAAAATTATATTACCTATAAGACCTATTATTTTAGGTGGAGATGACATAACTTTTATTTCTGATGGTAGGTTAGGAGTTTGGTTAGCAGAAACATTTATTAAAGAATTTATAAAACAAAGCATAAATAGTGAATCATTGTCTGCATGTGGAGGAGTAAGTATTGTAAAGACAAAATATCCTTTTTATAGAGCTTATATAGTAGCAGAAGATTTAACTGACAGAGCTAAACAGATATCAAGAAAAGAAAATGGTTCGTATATTGACTTTTTTATCTCTTCATCTGGTTGGAGTGGCAGTTTAGAAGATATTTTCAATAAACACTTATCTACTGTAAATGGCAAGCTCCATTTTGGACCCTATAGAATTGATTCAATAAATGATGAAAAAACAATAGAAAATTTGAAGAATATTATTAAAGAGTTTAAAAATATTCCTAAAAATAAAGTGATGAAATTAAGAGAAATACTATTCAAAGTTACAGATAAAGATAATGGAAAAATTTTTGTAGAAGAATTAAAAGTTAAAGGAATAAATCTACCACAGATAAAAGGAATGTATTATCATGAACAGATATGGCAAAACAGGGAGACACCATATTTTGATGCTATAGAGCTTATAGATTTTTATCCGGAGGGATTATTATGAAGATTAAAATAGACTTATTATCATATACGTTAACAGGTTCTGGGGAAGGTGCAGGAATAATTGATAGCGATGTAGTATTAGATGATTTTGGATTTCCCTATATTCCTTCAAGACGCATAAAAGGAGTATTGAGAGAGAGTGCTCAAGAAGTTTGTGATATTTTAGGTATAAATGATTATAAAATTGTTAACAGCATATTTGGGAAAGATGGTTTTACAGAAGGTAAGTTGCATATAGGTAATTTGTACATAAATGATTATAAGGAGATAAAAGAAGAAATTGAAAACTTAAAAAATGATAATGACAGTCTATATAAAAATTTTGTTAATTCGTTAAAAATTACATCTTATTATACAACTATAAGACAGCAAACTTCTATAGAAGAAGACAATGGAATTGCAAAGAAAGGCTCACTTAGGACATTTAGAGTTTTAAAACCTGGTCTCAAATTTGAAGGTGAACTATATGAAATAAACCCTTTAACTAAAAAAGAAAAAGCTATATTATACTTAGCAGTAATTAATCTAAAGAGAATTGGGACATCAAGAAATCGTGGTTTTGGGGAGATAAGATGCTCAATTGAAGGTATTGAATTTGACAACTTGGATAAAGCTATTCAAGATTTAAAAAATGGTATAGACAAAACAGAGGAGATTAAATACTCTGATTTAAAATTTCAAGGGAATAAAAGTAAAAATATAAAAATATTACCTTATAAGATAACTGCACTATCACCAATTTTAATAGCAAAAGAAATAGGTGAGCAAAACACTATATATACAGAAAAATATATACCTTCGACAACAATTAGAGGTTTATTTGCAAATAAATTTATAAATGAACTTGGTTTAGGTAAAATTGCACATAAGAATAACGATTTTTATAACATGTTCTTAAGAGGTGATATTATAGTAACTCCTGCTTATCCACTTAAAAATCATAGAATTTATTATCCAGCTCTATATTTGCATAAAGAAAAAGGAAAAGATTCCAATCCAGTATACAATATTTTAGAAGAAGTTCCTAACGATATAAAAACAAAACCATTGAATAGAATGATTTATTATATTGATGATAAAATATATACTTATGACATATCAACAACATTTTATTTTCACAATACAAGAGACAGAGTGAAAGGACATAGTACAGGAGAAGATATCTTTTATTATGAAGCAATAAATGAAGGAGAAGAATTTAAAGGATTTATTATAGGAGACGAGGGATATCTTGAAGGAATAAAAAATTTATTTAAAGAGAAATTTAATTCTTTTATTGGTAGGTCAAAAAGTGCCCAATATGGTTTAGTAAAAATAGAATTTGGCGATTTAAAAGATACAGATATGTTAGAAATTGAGGATAAAGAATTTATCATAGTAGCAATTTCTCCTATTATTTTACATAACGATTGGGGTTTTAGTGAGGTCTCTGAAAAGACATTAAAAAATTATCTAAAGAAACATTTTAATGATTGTGATATTATTGTAGAAAAAATTATTGCAAGAACTGAATATGTTGAAAACTTCGTAGGTATTTGGGGAATGAAAAATACTCGTGAATTAGCTTATTCACCCGGATCAGCTTTTAAAATTATAGTTAAAGGCTGTGATAACTTAGAAGAAAAACTAAATAATCTTTTAATATACGGATTTGGAGAGAAAACCGATTTAGGTTTTGGTAGAGTAAAAATATATTGGGATTTAAATGAAGAATATGACATGGATGGCGAAAAAGAAAAATTTAGGCATATATATCCTCAAAAGTCATATTTAATTATAAGTGATATTGTAAATAGAGAAATAAAGGAGTTTATAAAATATAAAGGCTTTGAAAGAGCAGGGAAGTTCAAAGATCAGAAAAAGATCTCTAACAATCTTATAGGGCGTATTGAAGGAATATTGTCAGAAACAAGTAATTTTGATGATTGGAGAAGAAAATTAAGCAAATTAGATAAAAAGCCTGCTGGTGAAACTTTAAAAGATACAAATTTATGGGATGATTTGTACGAATTAGATGTTTTTAATAATAAATCAAATAAAATTATATTTGATAATAGATTATCAGAGGTTATAAAAGATTTATCTCTGGATTTAGACCATTTTGAACTATCAAAAACATACTGGGTTAGTTTTTTAAGATATTTAAGACTGTTTAAAAAAACAGGAGGAGAAGAAAAATGATTGATAATTCTAAGCTTATAAGTACTATAATCATAAAAGGTGTTTTAGAAAATACTTCACCTTTTGTTATAGGAACAGGTAAAGGAGATATTATTGATATAGAAATTATAAAAGATGAGATTGGTAACCCTTATATTCCTGCGACTTCTTTTGTGGGGGCACTAAGACACCATATTTCGAAAAATTTTAAAGAAGAAGATAAAGAAATATGGGAGTATTTTTGGGGTTCTAAAAATAGAAATCAAGAGAATACTTTTGATGTTCAGAGCCATTTCATGGTTAGTGATTTAAAAATTATGGACAACCCCAAAGAGGACTTAATAACTGTCAGGGATGGTGTAGCAATAGATGAAAAAAAGGGAATTGCAAAAGAAAAAGCAAAATATGATTATGAAATAGTTAATAAAGATTTAGAATTTGAATTTAAAGCTGAAATTAAAATAAGAGAAAATTTTAAAGATAAGGAAATTGAGATTCTAAAAATATTAAAAACTATACTTACTGAGTTGGAAGCCGGGAAGGCTCAGTTTGGTGCATTTACCACTAAAGGATTTGGCAGGTTTAATTTAAAAAATGTTCGGATATTAAAATTTGATTTTCCAAAAGATGGAGTAAATTATTTGAAATTCTTGCAGCACGAGTATTTGCCAGAAGATAAACTTGATTTAAGCAAGATAGATATACTTCCTAAAAAAGATAATACTGATTGTATTATTAATGCGTATTTTTCCATAAAAAGCTCACTTATCATAAGTTCATATACAACAGATCCCGATGAGCCGGATAAAGTACATATAAAATACAATGGAAAAGAAGTTTTAACTGGAACTTCACTAAAAGGTGCGATAAGATCGAGAGCTTTTAAGATTGTAAACACATTATGTAAGAATAATCAAGAAGAAAATGATGATTTAAAAAAATTATTTGGCTGGGCTGATACAGAAAATAAAGAAAAGACTAAATACAAAAGTAGAATAATTATTGATGAAAGCAAAGTCAAGAATGTGATTGAAAAAGAGCAGACGAGAATAAAGATTGATAGATTTACAGGGGGGACAATATCTGGAGCTTTATTTCAATCTAAACCTCTTTGGCATAACGATGAAAATGTACAATTAAAAATAAAAATTAAAGATGCAAAAGACTGGGAAATTGGGCTTTTACTTTTAGTATTGAAAGACTTATGGAATGAAGATTTGCCTATTGGCGGAGAAAAAAATATAGGAAGAGGAGTCTTAAAAGGTAAAAAGATAGAAATTGAGTATAAAGAACATAAATATATTATTGAAAAGTCTACAAATGATGACGAGACAAATAAAATAGTAGTTAATGATAGCGATAAACAGATATTAGAAGGTTTTGTCGAGGAATTTTCTAAAAAAGTGAGGGATTGGGATGTTAGATGATATTTATGAAATTGGAACAATTCGCTCAAAAGTTGAAGCAAAAGATATGGATAATGAATTAAACAATGATGCATTTATTCAAAAAATAAAAGAGGTTGACAAAGGATATATTGTATGCTGGCTTGATTATGCAGTTCTATTTGGAATAATACAAAGTGGTGAAATTAAATTTTACAACAATGAATTACCTGATTTTAATAAATATCTTCAAAAATTGCGAGTTTTTAATGAAAAAAAGGAACTATATATTTGGAGGTCAGGAAATAAATTTAAATTTAGATATAGAGAAGATGGAGTTAGTGATGAAGATGGAGAAATAGTAGAATATATTGATGCAGATCAGGTAATGTATGGATCTAAATTTGAAGTTAAAGATGAATTTATTGAAGTTTCTGAAAAAAGAGGAATTAGATATATAGTACCGAAGGAATTTATAGGAAATAACTTAATTGATGATATAAACAATAATAAGAAAAGATTAGTTTTACATACGAGAAATTATATAGGATATAATGAAATTGGACAGGCTGGTTTTGTTGACAGTAGGTTTTTAAAAATATCAATTATTTAATATTTGGAGGTTATTATTATGGAAAAAGCTAAAATAAGTATACAGAAAACTAAAAAAGGGTATGATTATATATTAACTTTTGATGATGGAAAACCTTTAAAAGTGCATGGATTTAATTTGCCGCAAGATATTAATGGAAAAGAATGTGAAGTTGAAAGAATAAATGGATTACCCTCAAAAATTATAATTGATGGAATAGAATATACTAAAACAACTACTCAAAGTAATATACAAGAAAATAAGCAGACTGCTCAACAAAAAATAAAAAACGAGCCTAAACACAATAGTCAAATTAAGCTTTTTGCTAAAGCTCCTTATAATTTTATTCCATTAAATGAATGCGTAGTAAAAGCACAAGATATTCCAGAGTTTAATAAATATCATAAAGATAGATATTCAGGATATATAGATCTTTTCCTTACTACAAAAACGCCTATATATATAAGACGAGATAAAGAAGAAAGTGATTTTTTTTCTATAAAAAATGGGTTACCAATAATTCCAGGAAGTTCTTTAAGAGGGATGGTTAGGACTTTAGTAGAAATAGTCTCTTTTGGAAAATTTGGATTTTTTGATAAAGAAAGAAGGTTATATTACAGAGATATAGCTGGTAAAAATTCAACCTTAAAAAATTTATATTTTTCAAAAAATAAGTTTAAAAGTGCAGGATTTTTAAAATATGAAAGTGGCACATATAAGATTGTTTCATCTAAGTGTGATAGGTTCAATGATATTTCAAAAGTATTTGAAATACAAGGAATTAATAATGATTACAAAATTTGGTCTGGAATGATTCAAGGGAAAAAGAAAAATTGGATAATAAAGGAACCGGATAATTTATCAGCTTCTTTTGAATTGAGTGACAAGGACATAAAGGATTATCAAAACGATGAAAATAGAAATATTCCGGAATACTATAATCTTATAAAAATGGCAAGAGATAAAAAATTTAAATTACCTAATGGATTGAAAATAGATTTACCGAATGGTGCTCCTGTGTTTTTTGTTAAGTATAAAGATAAAGAAGGTAAAGATAGAGTTGCTTTTGGTCATACAGGATTCTTTAGATTACCCTATGAGTTAACTATAGGTGATCATGTGCCTGATAATTTAAAGTCAAATGATACAATAGATTTTGCTGAAGCTATTTTTGGGAAAGAAAGTAAATGGGCAAGTAGAGTATTTTTTGAAGATGCTGTTCTGGAGAAAGAACAAAATGATATATTTATTGAAGAGACTTCACCTAAAATTCTTTCTTCACCAAAACCTACAGCTTTTCAGCTTTACTTAGAGCAGCCTAAAGAAGAGAATACTAAGTTAGAAGAACTAAAACATTGGGATAATGAAGATGCATTAATTAGAGGCTATAAACTTTACTGGCATAGAAATAGTCCAGATAATTCAACAAAAAAATACAGTTGGAATGAAGGAAAAGCAATAAATGATACTCAGCATACTATTATAAAACCAATTAAAAGAAATATTAAATTCAAATCACGCATACGTTTTGAAAATCTTACAAAGGAAGAATTAGGTGCATTACTATTTGTATTAGACTTACCAGAAAATCATTATCATAAGATTGGTATGGGCAAACCATTAGGTTTAGGTAGTATAGAAATAAAACCGAGTTTGTTTATAGTGGATAGAAAAAAGAGATATACATCATTATTTAATAATGATACATGGAACTTAGGAGATGAAGATAAAACAAGTGGAAAAAATGACTTTAAAGAAGCATTTGAAAAATATATTTTAAGAAACATTTCTGATAATGATAAAGGCAATGCAAGTTCCCTTTGGGAAACTCCAAGACTAAAACAATTAAAAATAATGCTAAACTGGAGTAATACTGAGATTCCAGATTGGCTTAAGAAAACAAGATATATGATGATAGAATGTCCACAGGACGATTCGGATTATGGCTGTATTTGCTCTGATTCCAGGAGGAATACATGTAATGAATACAAAGGTAGGCCTGTTTTACCAAAACCGGAAAAGGTGATACAATAAATATTGCACAAAGTCTGGCAAAAAAGGTTTTTATTAATTCTTATATAAAAAAAGAAAGCTATACTTATGAGTTTGCCATGAAAAAGTAAACTCATGTTTTTTACAATGAATTTCGAAGGGATATCAAATTTCCTGCAGAATTTGAATTTACTCAAAATATACCAAAAGTTCAGGAAGCAGGCTATTTTATAAATGTAGGCAGTAAAATTTCAAACTTTGAAGTAATTAGTTTGAATAAATATCAGCTAATTAAGGGTAAATTTGAAAAGATTGATTAGTTTTGTATAAAAAATATAATTGATTTAGTATGGTATCCATTTTTATATTTTAAATATTGAGAGGGTGCAATTATGGATATAACTAATATTGTTTTTGAAAAGTTATGTTCAGTTCTTGATAAATTGAAAAGAGAAAATAATAAAACTATAGTTTTTCTAAAAGGATTTCCAGCATTATATTATAAATTACTGAGAATGAATGGATATGAAGCTTTAGGAAGTAATAAATGGTTAAATGAAGAAGGCTATATAGATGTAAGGCAATTAGAAGCTGATAAAAACAATCTTTTAATTAAATTTTTGACTAAAGAATCTAATTTTCTTTGGGGTTTTTATGAAGAATTTATTGCCTTGTCAAATATGATAAACGATATTAAAACTCAATATAAAGGAACCATTATAATACTAGAAAATAATCTTTTTGATAAATATTATCCTTTGGATATAGAAAATGACATAATATCAAAATTAAGTAGCTATTTTAATAATGAAAGTTCAGATATTACTGATGATATTTTGGTGTATACAAATTATTATAGTAGTGTAGAGTTTTACCCAGAAGGTCAAGTAGGGCTAGCTTATATTAATAGGCATGAAGACGAAGACATAAAATCAATTTCTTTTTATGAGACCGAAGCTGATTTAAATGTTAATGAAAAATTTATGAGTAGCTATAAAATTACAGCTAGAGATCCGTATATATTTTGCTTAAAAAATTATTTACAAAGAGGAATACCAATAGGAAATATACAAATAATTATTGATGGCAAAATTGACGAAAAAGCTATTATGCCTTTTGTAAATCTTTTAACACTTACAAAAACCCAATTCCGTATTTGCCGAAATGAAAGATTTAAAGAATTAACAAAAGAAGACGGTGACAAATATACTAATATTTTACATAAATATTGGGGAAAAGGTAGTTCGTTTAGGAATTTGCTATTTTATAAAAATCCGGATATTTCAAATGAATTAGTAGAGATATCACAAGGGCATATTATAAGTGACATTATAAGTCAATGTGAGATTGCAATAAGTGGGTCAAATGGATATAGTGATATATTTATAACTTCTCCAACTGGCTCAGGCAAATCGCTTTTATTTCAAATTCCGGCTATTTATCTTTCTGAGAAATACAAAGCGGTAACAATTGTTATAACTCCATTAATTGCATTAATGGTAGATCAAGTAACTCAACTTACTGACTTAGGTCTTGAAAATGTGACCTTTGTAAATTCAGATATACCGTTTGACGAGAAAGAAAGAAGATTAAAGAAAATCAAAGAAGGAGAATATTCAATTGTATATCTGTCACCAGAATTATTTTTAGCAAACTCAATAGAAAGTCTTATAGGGGAGCGTAGGATAGGACTTTTAGTTATTGATGAGGCTCATCTTGTTACTACTTGGGGCAGAGATTTCCGTGCGGATTATTGGTATCTTGGTGAATATATTGAGAAGTTAAGAAAATTGAATCATGATAAATTTAATTTTCCTGTACTCTGCTTAACAGCTACAGCAGTTTATATGGGTACCGAGGATACTGTTAATGATACTATAGTAAGTCTTAGTTTGCGAAATCCCAAAATTTATTTAGGAAATGTAAAGAGAAATAATATACATTTTGAAATTAATAAAATTGATACAAAATCTATAACTGGAAGTTTGGAAAATTTCAAAATTGAGAAAACAAAAGAAAATATTATAAAATGCATTGATAATAACATTAAATGTATAGTTTATTGTCCATATACAACACAAGTTGAAGATGTATTTAACAGTCTCAACGAAAAATACAAAAAGCGTGTAGGGAAATATTATGGTTCTTTTGATAAATATGAGAAATCAGAAGCGCAATATAAATTTAAATATGGTGATTATACAGTAATGATATCTACAAAAGCTTTTGGCATGGGGGTCGATATTAAAGATATCGAAAAAGTTTATCATTTGGCACCTACAGGTAATCTCGCAGACTACGTTCAAGAGATAGGGAGAGCAGCACGGAATCAAGAAATAAAAGGAATTGCTGCAACTGATTTTACTTCAAATGATTTAAAATATGTGAGAATGCTTTATGGATTGTCTGGGATGAAACAATATCAATTAAAAGAAATGATAAGAAAGTTATATAATATATACAAAGAGAAGAAAAGTAGGAATTTACTTATATCGCCAGAAGCATTTTCGTATTTATTTGATGAGAACGATCTAGAAAATAAGGTTAAAAGTGGATTGTTATTATTATCAAAGGATTTTGAGAACAAATATGGATTTCCGGTTTTAGTGGTAAGGCCTAAAAGTTTATTTACAAAAAATTTTGTGAATGTCCCTTTTGCAATAGAAAAAGAATTTTTAAAAGAGTATGGAAGATATGCAAGATTAATTGAAGATGATTCAGTTCGGATAATCCCTTCTTTCAATTCTAATTTTGGAGATACTTATATTTATAATACTGGGCATATTTACGAAATTAATATGTCCGAATTATGGGAAAAGCATTTTAATTATTTAACATTTGCACAATTCAAGAAAAAATTTTTTGAAGGTGAATTATTTAAATTCAATAGCGACGAAAAATTGTCACCAAGATTAAATTTAAAAATAACTTATCATGAAGACTTTGAAATTGCTTGGGAAAAGCTAAAAAAATATAGTGAGAATTTGGTTAACTTATTCTCTGAGTTAAAATCAAAAAGGCAAGTATTTACTAAAAATAAATTCAAGGAAAAATTTAAAGAATATTTTGGTAATATAAAAAATAATGAAATACCTGGCATAGTCCTTGATATGTTTGTTGCTGATATTTCTCAAAATATAGGATTTAATCAAAATGCTGATAAATTTAAATTTATTCAGCAAAGAAGAGAAATGAATCAAGATGAAATTGTTTATAGAATAATGAATTCCAGCTATGTAATGCTGAAAAATTATTTATCAAGATTAATTTCTTCATGCAAACCGCAAGATAATTCAGATATATTTTCTACTTATATAGCAATTACTAATAACAGTAAAAGACCAGATTTAATATATTTGGCAGTATTATTAGAGCTATTTGGACTTGCTAGTTATGAAGTAATTGGTGGTAAAAATACAGAGATATTTGTAAGGATAAATGACCCTGTTAAATTAAGACGTTTTGCAAGCCAAAATTACTCTAATTCAATTTTAACTGAGATTGAAAGGAAAAGAAGAAGAAGCCAAGAAGTGCTGATAGGATTTATGAGTAGCGATTTATCTGATGAAGAAAGATGGAATGTAATTGAAAATTACTTTTTAGGAAGAGATGATGAAGTATCTCGACTCCTAAAATTAAAAGAGTCATAAAGTTAAAATTTATATTTTTCTTTCTTAAATATATTTAAATTAAAGTATCCACTTCATAAGAGTTTGCCACAAAGACTGCAAACTCTTATGTTTTTCTTGACTTGCAGGAATTTGTAAACTTTTATCGAAATAAATATATATGTCCAAAGGGGGAGAGGGTGATATGTCAATTTATAAAGATATACAGGATGCTTTTATTTTGCTACCGTATAAATATTACAAGTTAATTTTATTAGTAGGACCAATTGGGAGTGGAAAAACGCAAATTCTCAAGAAAATTTCTTCTGATTATAACTATGATTACATAAACTTAAATTTGAAGCTGTCAGAAAAATTAATTAATATACCTTTTGAAGAACGTTGCTACTATGTAGATGATTTTATGGAAGAAATTTTGTCTCAAAGTAAAACAGATGTTACAATATTAGATAACATAGAGATTTTATTTGCTCCCCATTTGAAAATAGACCCTTTAAAAATGCTTAAGAACATGAGCAAATATAAAAAAATAATTACATCCTGGGGAGGCTCTTATATAAATGGTATATTGACATACGCTGAACCTGGTTATCCAGAATATAGGAGATACAAAAAAGATGACTTGGATATAATTGTAATAAATGTTGAGGGAGGAAGATAGGATGAAATATGGAGATCTTATTCAGTATGAACCGATTGAAACTGTTATAAAACTTAAGGATGCAGACAAGATCGATGAGGCAAAAAGACTTGTCAAATCCTTTGTAGTATCAGAAGGGATGGCAGATAGTATTATTAATATTTGTATACCCCAATTACAGTTTGATGAAACAATTGACAATAAGGGTATATTTATAGTTGGCAATTATGGCACTGGTAAATCCCATTTAATGTCTGTAATTTCAGCAGTAGCAGAAAATAAGGAAATGTTAGATTATATTTCACATGAAGAGCTAAAAAAAGAGATGGGAAAGATTGCAGGGAAATTTAAAGTTTTAAGATTTGATATTGGGGCTGTAAATACACCTTTAAGAAATATAATTACGAAAGAGATAGAAAAAGACCTTGCCAGATATGGGATAGAGTTTTATTTTCCACCGATTGATAAGGTTACAAATAACAAAGAAGCTTTTATGGAAATGATGAGTAAATTTGAAGACAAATTTCCGGACAAAGGCTATCTCATAGTGGTTGATGAATTATTAGATTTTCTAAAAGCAAGGAAAGAACAGGAATTGATCCGCGATTTAACTTTTTTAAGAGAAATAGGAGAAATAACAAAGTCTACAAGATTGAGATTTATGACGGGAGTACAGGAGACCCTGTTTGATAATCCGGCATTTAATGCTGTTGCACAAACTGTATTAAAGATGAAGGACAGATTTGAACAGTTAATAATTAAAAGGGAAGATATTTCCTACGTAGTATCTCAAAGATTATTAAAAAAGAATGACAGACAAAAAGCATGGATAAGGAGCCATTTAGAGAAATTCAGTCCGTTGTATAAAAGTATTTCCAGCAGAATCGAAGAATTTGTGGAATTATATCCTATACATCCTATGTTTATAGAAGTATTTGAAAAAATGTTTATTGTAGAGAAAAGAGAAGTTTTAAAAACAATATCACATCTTATGAGAGAACTGTTAGACAAAGATGTACCTGAAGATGAGCCTGGAATTATTTCTTATGATTCTTATTGGAAGTTTTTAAGAGACAATCCTTCATTAAGGGCAGAGCCAGATATAAAGAGAGTAGTTGATAAAAGCGTTGTTGTAGAAGATTTAATTGAACATTCCTTTACAAGACCTCAATATAAAGATGCTGCATTAAGAATTGTACATGCATTAAGTGTTCATAGGTTTACTACAGGAGATATACATACATCTGTTGGTATAACAGTTGAAAATATTAAAGATGATTTGTGTTTATATATAAAAATGCCAGAGATAGAAGAGGACTTTTTAATAACGACTATAGAAACAATAATGAAGGAAATAATGAAAACATTGAGCTGGCAATATATTTCATACAATCCAGACAATCAGCAGTATTATCTTGACATGGTAAGAGAAGGTATAAATTATGATGCAAAAATCCAGGAAAAGGCAGAATTATTATCAGATGATACTTTTAACAGATACTATTTTGATTTGCTTATAAAGGTTCTTGATTGGAATGCTACTTTAAAACAAAAAAATATGAGAATATGGGAATACAGTCTTATTTGGAATGAGAAAAATGTTAAAAGATATGGCTATCTTTTCATGGGATATCCCGATGAAAGGAGTACGGCTCAGCCTCCAAGAGATTTTTATATTTACTTTTTGCCTCCTTTTGTTGAAGCTAATTATAATAAAAAATATATTTTAAATGGAAAAGAAGATGAAGTATTTTTTGAATTTGTTAATACGGATGAAGAAATAATAGAGAAAATTAAAAAATACGCCGCTGCAATGGAATTAAGTGAATTATCCTCCAGTGACCAGAAAAAAATTTATGAAGATAAAGCTAATGGTTTTCAAAAGGATATTACTAAATGGATAAGAGATAATGTGTCAAAATGTTTTAATGTTTCTTATAAAGGAGAAACACAAAGTATAATCTATTGGCTTAAAGGAAAAACAGCTAATTATGATACTATTAAAAGTTATATTGATGAGGCGGCTTCTTCTTGCTTATCATTGTATTTCAGTGAAAAATACAGTGAATATCCTACATTTTACACAAAAATCACAGAGGCAAATTTAAACGAAGTTTTTAAAAGTGCAATGAATTATTTAGCTGGCAAGAAGACAGAAACAGGCAAGAAAGTATTGCAGTCTTTTGATTTAATTTTAGGGGATGATATTGTACCCGGAAATTCAAAATATGCTAATTATTTTTTAAATGAATTATATAAACTTCCACCAGGGAAAGTTTTAAATAGAGAAGATATTATAGAGAATGTAAACGGTGAGGATATTGATAAAAGATTCAAATTAGAAGTGCAGTGGGTGGTCCTTTTGCTCTGTGCACTTGTGTACAGCGGAGATATAATCTTGAGGATAAAAAATAAAGTTTATGATGCTACTACAATAGAGTCACTTGCTAATATGAACGTTGGAGAGCTTATAGAATTTGACAGTTTTGAGAGGCCGAAAGATATACCTGTCAGAGAATTAAAAACTCTATTTACTTTGTTAGGCTTGCCATCAGGGTTAGTAAATGCAAGTCTTAGCAAACCAGAAGAAGCTATAAGACAAATGGTGGCAAAGAGTGAAGAGCTGGCTAAAAAAGTTGTAACTGTCAATCAATTTGTTGTTTCAAATAAAACTATATGGGGTAAGCCTGTATTTGATGAATTTGAAATAAGAGATTATAAAGATTTGCTCAATAATTTTAGAGATTTTCTTGACAGTTTAAAAGCCTTTAATACCCCTGGGAAATTAAGAAACTTTAAGTATGCTGAAGAGGAGTTAAAGGAAAAATTCAAGACACTGGAGACAGTAAAGAAGATAGAAAAAATAATTGATTTTAAAAATGAAGTAGAAGAGCTTGTCAAATACTTGTCCTCTGCCGAACAGCAATTACCCGAAGAAATTGAATTAAAGCAGAATATAAATGCAATGAAAAATGAAGTAGAAAGATTTACAAAGGAAATTGATAATAAAGAAAGTGAAGATATAAAAAGGCTGACAAGGGAATTAGAAGAATTGAAAATAGAGTACATTGATTTGTACCTTGAGTATCATAAGAAACACAGGCTTGATTATAATGGAGATGAGCGTAAAAAGAAAATAATGGCAAGTGATCTGTTTAATAATCTTAAGAAGCTTAAAGATGTAGGAATATTTCCTGTTAACAAATTTGATGAGATTGAAAAGGTATTGGCTTCATTAAAAACCTGTTATAATTTTGGAAAAGAAAATATAAAAACAGAAGTGCTATGTCCTAATTGTGGATACAGTATAAAAAGTGGCGAAGTTCCTGTGTTTGGAAAATTGGATGAAATTGAAGACAAAATAGAAAATTTGTATAAGGAATGGACTAAAATTTTATTAGATAATATTGAAGATCCAATGATTCAAGAAAGAATGGAAATTTTGAATAAAGACCAACAAAAAGTTATACGTGACTTTTTGAATAAAAAAGAATTGCCGGAGAAAGTGGATAATCTGTTTGTATCAGCAGTAAAAGACTTAATTGCTGGTCTTGAAAAAGTAGAGATTGAAATAAATGAGTTTATTTCTGCGATAACCTATGATGGACCTGTAACAGTAGATGAGTTTAAAAAGAGATTTTTAGAAAATGTCGATTTTCTTATAAAAGGCAAAGATAAGGACAAAGTAAGAATTATTATAAAATAAACGGGGGAATGACTGGTGAAATTAACAAAAGAAATGCTTGATAAAGTAAGAGATATAGAGGGATTTCCTATTGGGAAAGATGAAGATATAATAGAACTTTCTGATCCGCCTTATTATACTGCATGCCCAAATCCTTTTATAAGTGAATTCATTGAAAAATACGGGAAACCTTATGAAGAAGAAAAGGATGATTACAATTGTGAACCCTATACGGCAGATGTATCTGAAGGGAAAAATGATCCTATATACAATGCCCATTCGTATCACACAAAGGTGCCTCACAAAGCGATTATGAGATATATACTTCATTATACAAAACCGGGAGATATTGTGTTTGATGGGTTTTGTGGAACTGGTATGACAGGGGTTGCGGCACAGATGTGCGGCAACCCTGACCCTGAGTTTAAACTTAAAGTAGAAAAGGAGTTTGAAAAGGAGGGTAAAAAAGTAGAGTGGGGAGCAAGAAGAGCCATTCTTGGGGATTTATCTCCTGCTGCTACTTTTATAGCTTACAATTACAATACTCCTGTTGATGTAGAAAAATTTAAAAAAGAGGCAGAGAGAATACTGAAGGAAGTAGAAAAAGAATGTGGGTGGATGTATGAAACCATACATACTGTAGAAGGTGTACCACAACGAGATGTGGAAGGTAATGTTATAAAAGGTAAAATAAATTATACTGTGTGGTCAGATGTGTTTATATGTCCTAACTGCAGCAATGAAATAGTTTTTTGGGATGCTGCAGTAGACAAAGATGATGGAAAAGTTCTGGATGAATTTAAATGTCCTCAGTGTGGTGCAAAATTAACCAAAACAAGTCTTGAGAGGGCGTGGAGAACTGTTTATGATAAGGCACTTGGTGAAACAATAAAACAGGCAAAACAAGTACCTGTTCTTATTAACTATACAGTAGGTAAGAAGAGGTATGAAAAAAAGCCTGACAAATTTGATTTGGAACTTATACAAAAAATTGAAGAAATGGATATACCCTATTGGTATCCAACAGATAGAATGCCTGAAGGGGAGGAATCGAGAAGGAACGATAAAATTGGCATAACACATGTACATCATTTTTATACTAAGAGGAATTTGTATGTATTGAGTGCTTTATATGAGAGGATAAAAAATAAAAAAATTTTATTTGCTTTTACTGCTTCTTTGATAAGGACTACGCTAATGTATAAATATACACCAACTAAAAAAGGTAGTACTGTTTCTGGAACATTGTATATACCTACCCTCCGAGTAGAAATAGATCCTTTGAGATTATTTAAGGATAAATGTGAAATTATAGTAAATGCCGTAAAAGAAAATATTAAAGAATACTTTGCCTTATATACTAATTCTACAAACTATGTATTAATTAATTCAAATTCCATAGATTACATTTTCACCGATCCTCCATTTGGAGATAATCTCATGTACAGTGAGCTTAATTTTTTATGGGAGGCATGGTTTAAAGTATTTACAAACAATAAAACAGAAGCTATTATAAATAAAGTTCAGAGAAAAGGGCTTCACGAATATCAAGAGCTTATGGAGAAAGCTTTTTCAGAGATGTACAGGATATTAAAGCCGGGCAGATGGATGACTGTGGAATTTCACAATTCCAAAAATGCTGTATGGAATGCAATACAGGAGGCAATTTTAAAAGCTGGATTTGTCATAGCAAATGTTAGAACTTTAGATAAAAAGCAAGGAAGTTTTAAGCAAGTTACTACGACAACTGCTGTAAAACAAGACCTTATAATATCAGCTTACAAGCCTAAAGAAGGGTTTATAAAAAGGTTTTTGAAAGAAGCTGGAACGGAAGAGGGAGTATGGGATTTTATAAGACAGCATCTAGAAAAACTGCCTGTTGTTATAGAGACAAATGGAAAACTTGATATAATACCAGAAAGACAGGAATATTTACTTTATGATAGTATGATTGCATTTCATATACAAAAAGGAGCTTCTATTCCAATGAGTGCGGCTGAGTTTTATGAGGGATTGAAGAAGAGGTTTATAGAGAGGGATGGAATGTACTTTTTACCAGACCAGGCGGCTATTTATGATACAAAAAGACTCAAATTAGAACTTAATGAGCAACTTGCCTTTATAATACAGGATGAAAAAACAGCAATACAGTGGTTGAAATATAAGCTTTTAAATAAACCTATGACATATCAGGAAATACAGCCTATGTTTTTAGAGGAATTAAAGCAGCTAAGATATGAAAAACTGCCAGAGCTTTTGGATTTACTACAGGAAAACTTTTTACAGGATGAGGCAGGCAGATGGTATGTGCCGGATGTAAATAAGCAGGCAGACCTTGAAAAATTGAGGGAAAAAAGATTACTTAAAGAATTTGAGGAATATAAAAATGTTCCAGGACGACTTAAAGTTTTTAGGACAGAAGCTATAAGAGCTGGTTTCAAAAATTGCTGGAAAAACAAAGATTATGAAACGATTGTAAAAATAGGCGAAAAGCTACCTGAAAATGTGGTGCAAGAAGACCAAACTTTGCTCATGTATTATGATAATGCAGTGACAAGGTTAGGTGGTTGATTTGTTCAAAGTTGGAGATTGGGTTTTTGATATTGATAAAAAAAGAACAATGAAAATAATTGATGTATTTGAGTTGTGGGGTTATGTGTCTTACAGCATATATGACCCGATTGAAAAGGTGACCTATACTGTGTCAGATAAGAGGCTTGTAAGTACAGAGTGGAATTAGAAAATGAGGAAAGAAGATGGAAAGAAGAAATTGAAAAGTCTATGGATATATTGCCCATGTTAAAGCCTTTGTACATTGTGTATTTGGAGTGAGTCTCTATGATTAAGGATTATATCAGAGATAAATTATCTTTAGAAGGTTCTAATCTTATATTGCTGGAGGATAAAGATGACATTTTAAATGAAGAAAGTATTATAGAGATGCTGCATAAGGATGAATATGAGGTATATAATTATCAGGAACCGGATAGTTTTAGGTTTTATTATGAATTAAATTATAGAAAATTTTATGATTCTTTTGTAGAACCTAATAAGAAATTTATACTTAAGTGTAAAGAAATAAATGAAATTCCTTATGATATACAGACAGTTTTTCATCATGTGTCCATATCATTGAAAGAAATTTTCCCAAAACTTGATTATGCTGTTTTAAAAGAATTGGGTACGGACTTTTTGGGGAAAATTTATGAGGCATATAGTTTTTACGATGGAAATGTGTTGGGGGAAAATGGGACAAAAGATTATGTGATGAAGGCTGTTTTTGGAATTATTCCAGAGCACATAAATAATTTAAATGAGCTTGTAAAGACATTTTTACGACTGTATTACAAAAATATGGAACTACCTAAGGTGCTTTCTGATTATTTGGAGTATAAATTAAAGCAGAAAGAGAATTTGAAAGATGTACCTTTAAATGAAATTTTATCAGGAAAGGATAGATTTTTTAGATTTGTAAGGGTACAATGGAAGAATTATATCAATGATTTAATAGAAGGGACGCATAATGCCAAAATTGATTTTAGTGACTATGACATTAGGGCATATCTTGATAATATTTTTTATGAAAAATATATTGAACCTATAGAAGTGGAAAATATTGAAAGGCTTCCCAAATGGACGTATGTTGGAATTTTGTATGATGAGAATGAAAGGTATTTGAAAGAATATAGAAAAATGATAGAAAAAATAAAGGAGTTGTTGAGTTTTAGTAAGTCGTATAGGGATTGGATGAATTTGTCTTCTTTATGGGCAGAGGTTTTGAACATTTTTTATAGTAAAAAACTTGCTTTAAATGAGAATGAATTTAATGAGATAAGTAAGTTGATTGAAAACAGTTTTATGGAATGGGTTGTTTTGAATTATAGCAATCTCACTTCAATTTCTTATGTAAATGGACCTGTAATGGTTCATCAAATTCCATGGTATTTGAATTATATTATGAAAAAACAAAAATATGATAGGATAGCACTTTTGGTTTTCGATGGTATGTCGGTAGATAATTGGTATTTGATAAGAAGATATTTGAATAAAAATGCTCTGTGGAATATTGAAGAGAAAAAGTCTTTTGCATGGATCCCAACTTTGACATCCATTTCAAGGCAGGCAATTTTCTCTGGTGATATACCTTTATATTTTAAAGATACGATTTTTTCTACAAATTACGAAGAAAAACGATGGAAAAAGTTTTGGATGAATCAAGGATATAAAGGTGATGATGTTTTTTACATAAAAAATGTTATGGAGTTCAATAAAAGAGAAATAAATGATATAATAAATAACCGTAATGCGAAGATAGTAGGTATTGTTGTCAATATTATAGATGAACTAATACATAGTGCGATTTTATCAATTGAAGGATTATATCAAAACATACAGTTATGGCTTGAAAAGAGTAGGATGGAGGATTTTTTAAAAAAATTGATTTCTAAAGGATATGAGATTTTTATAGCTTCAGATCACGGAAATATTGCATCAATAGGCAAAGGGAAATTAAATGAAGGGCTTCTTGTTGAAAAAGCTGGAGAAAGGGTAAGGATATATGAGAGTGGAATAGATTATGGGAGAAGTTTATATGATGATAAATCTTTTAAATGGATTGGTTTTGGTCTTCCTAAGGAATACAATTTTATAATATGTAAAGAAAATAATGCTTTTGGTGCTCAAGGAGAACAGATGATAAGTCACGGTGGTATTTCAATTGAAGAAGTTATAGTTCCATTTGTGCACATAAGTCATATTTAAGGAGAGGGAGAAAATAGGATGAAAAAAGTAGGTTTTGCTAGAAGAATAAAACTTGAATGGCTTGATAAAGTTGTAGAATTTTATAAAAATGAAAAAGATGTTAAAAAAATAAAGGACGAGTTAGATGCGTTTTTAGTGGATCAAGTAAAAAGTAAGGTAAATAGAGGAAAAAGTATAGATGTTTTAATAAGTAGTTGGGTAGATGTTCCGGAGGAATTTAAATATCTGAGAGACAAAGCAGTGGTATTATTTGATAAGGTGTCTGAAGGAGAAAAAAAGTTTATTCATTGGTTTATGCTTATATCAGCTTTTCCTTTATTTAGTGATATTAGCACTGTTATAGGTAAGTTATTGAGTATTCAAGAAGAGTTTAAGTTAGATACTGTAAGACAGAGAATATTTGAAATATGGGGAGAAAGAAGTACAGTTAAATTTAGTACGGATAAAATAATCTCTTCAATGGTAGAATGGGGAGTTTTATCAAAAGCACAAAAACCAGGTATATATAAGAAAGCTAACACGATTGAAATAAAGAATAAAGAATTGAAACTTTTATTTTTGGAAGTATATCTCAAGTCAAATAAGAAGTCATTCATAAGTTACGCTGAAATTGATAAATTGTATGTAATATTTCCATTTGAATTGTCTTTTGAGTTAGGGGATTTTTATGATTCACCGGTTTTAAATGTGAATAAAATGGGGGATAATATTGTGATTATTAGATAAATTGAAAGGTGTTTTATAAGGGAATATATAAAAATTACAGTAATTTGAAAGAAGGTGATTTCCATTGGGCTGGAGATTTAGAAGAAGTATTAGTCTGGGTAAAGGAGTTAGAATAAATGTCAGTAAAAGCGGTATAGGTTTTAGTGTGGGGAAAAGAGGTGCGAGAATAGGGGTAGGTCCCCGGGGAGTTTATACTTCTTTTGGGATTCCGGGGACAGGTCTTTATACCATCAATTATTTAAATAAAAAGAAAAAACAAGTAAGTTCTTCACCTAACACTCAAATAAATCAAATAAATAATGTTAATATAAATTATCAAATTTCAAAAGATTTATGTGGAGGATAGTAATTTTTTGGATGTGGCTGAAATTTTAAATGAGATGGAAGGTTAAGAATACCGTAAAAACTTTATGTATACTTCTCAAGTTCTAAAGGAAAAACCTTTCAAAGCTATTTAATAAGTTTTGCGATATTTATCTCTAATTCTTTAAAAATATTAACTTTTATAGTATCTTCTATTGTATATTTTTCGGGTTCTGAATATTGACCCTTTTCATCCAATTTGTAGACAAATATATTTTTTGAAATGGGATTTACTATCCAGTATTCCTTCACTTTAAATTTTTCATATAAATAGAGTTTTTTAACGTAATCAATAGAAGCATTTGAGGGTGAAACGACTTAGATCTTCTGTAATTATTTTTTGATGAATTCTTGAAGGTGAAGGTGACATAGCGACAAAGTTACCCTCAATTAATTCTACTCTTTCACCATCTTCCAATTTAAGATAATCGGAATATGTGTAAATATTATGTTTTATTGGGAATTCCATAATTATCACTCCTGAATTTATATTAAATTTCTGCGGAGGAATTAATGCAATTTAGTATATATTCCTCCACAATTTCATTATATCTTATGAGCACTATATTTTAAACCTATAGCTTTAAAATGTTTTATTTTGTATAATATATTCGTACAGCAATATGGTTAGAAAAACAAATGAATACATAGGAGGAATTGACTTTGGAGATAATTATTGTAGCGTTTGTGATTTTATTTGATCAAGTGACAAAATACCTTGCAGTGAAATATCTTATGCCTATAGGGAGTTATCCTGTTATAAAGAATTTTTTTCATCTTACTTATGTAGAAAATAAAGGTGCGGCATTTGGTATGCTTCAGAATAAGACTCTTTTTTTTATAGTGATAACATTAATTGTAGGAGCTGTGCTAATTTATTCTATGATTAAATTGCCAGAAAATAGTGTGTATAATTATACACTTGCTATGATCCTGGGGGGCGCTATTGGAAACCTAATTGACAGAATGAGGCTGGGGTATGTCGTGGATTTTATTGATTTTAAATTTTTCCCTGCGGTTTTTAATGTTGCAGATTCTTTTATAGTTATAGGAGCTATTATATTAGGATATCTTATGATTTTTAGGGAGAAGGCGTGATGGGATGAACGTAGTAGATAAGATAGTTTTGCAGGGAGAAAAAGAGGATGAGGGAAAGAGAATAGACGTTTTTCTTGCGGCAGAGTTAGATTACACAAGGTCTTATATTAAAAAATTGATTGTGGATGGGCTTGTTTTTGTAAATGGTAAAACGGTAAAGCCCAGTTATAAGGTAAAAGAGAATGATGAGGTTGTTGTAAATATCCCAGAGGTAGAGAAAATTGATGTAATGCCAGAAAATATACCTTTGGATATTCTTTATGAAGACGACGATATAATTGTGATAAGTAAGCCGCAGGGAATGGTAGTGCATCCGGCACCGGGAAATTACAGTGGTACACTTGTTAATGCACTTCTTTACCACTGTAAAAATTTATCGGGAATTAACGGCATTTTAAGGCCGGGTATAGTTCACAGGCTTGATAAAGATACCTCTGGTGTGATGGTTGTTGCTAAAAATGATAAGGCCCACATAAGCCTTTCTAATCAAATAAAAGAGAGAAGTGTTTTTAAAAAATATGTTGCTATTGTAGAGGGAGTTATAAAAGATGAAGAGGGGAAAATTGAGGCACCTATAGGAAGGCACCCTGTTGACAGAAAAAAGATGGCTGTAATAGAGGATGGAAGATATGCTCTTACATTGTACAAAGTTTTGGAGCGTTTTAAAGAAAATACATTAGTAGAGGCGGTTATAAAGACAGGTAGGACTCATCAGATAAGAGTGCACATGGCTTATATTGGTCATCCTGTTGTAGGAGACCATGTTTATGGCTTTAAAAAGCAAAAGTTTAAGTTGGAAGGGCAGGCATTACATTCGCGTGTTTTAGGCTTTATTCATCCTACAAAAGGAGTTTACATGGAGTTTGAAGCTCCACTTCCTGAGTATTTTAAAAAATTGATAGAGATTTTGAGAAATAAATAAAGATAGGATTAAGTGGTAATCCTCAGACTGTAGACAAATTTTCGAAAATAGGATATTTTGCATAAGGCACGACTTGTGACAAAGCGATAACAAAACTTAACGAGACCGAGGGTGGAGGCAGGGCCGTAGCCACGGATGGCAGAGGCGGGCACTAAGACAAGGATGTCGAATGTGCCCGGTACCCTGCCGGAGCCCGAAGGTCGAGTTTAGTTTTGTCGCTTTGGAACATCGGAGTGACGATGCGAAATATCCTATTTAAAAATTTTTGACTTTGTCAACAAGCTGAGGATTAAGTGGTAATCCTATCTTTATTGACAAGGTATATCTCATCTCGCTCTGGTGGAGTTATTTCTTCTTTTCCTTTTGATGTTATTAAATATTTCCCTTCTTTTATAATTTTACCTATTATTGTAGTTTGTATTCCTTTTTCAGATAGAGATTTGACTATTTTATCTCCATCACTGGCAGTAATTATCATTGAACCGCTGGATATGAGCTTTAAAGGGTTTATGCCAAAAAAACGGCAAATTTCTTTTGTTTCAGGGCGTACTGGCAATTTTTCCTCATATATTTCAATGCCAAGGCCTGATGCTTCTGCGATTTCATAGGCTGCTCCTAATATTCCTCCTTCTGTTATATCGTGCATTGCATTTGCACCATTTTGTGCTGCAATAAGTCCTTCTTCTATGACACTTATTTCGTTTATAAAACTTTGTGCTTTTAAGATAAAATCTTTATCGTAGCGCTTTAGCAGCAAATCTTCATAGTCAGTTGCTAAAATTGCTGTGCCTTCAAGGCCTAAAGCTTTTGTAACTATGACATCATCGCCTATTTTTGCGCCTTTTGTGGTTATGTACTCACCTTTTTTAGCCATGCCAATTGCTGTTGTGCTTATAATAGGCTTGTTTACTGTAGTGGTTATTTCTGTGTGGCCTCCTAAAACTTCTATGTTGAGCTTTTTTGCTGCTTTATCTATTTCTTCCATTAAATTATGGAGTACAGATTCATCACTGCCTTCGGGCAGTAGTATAGTTGATAATATTCCAATTGGCTTTGCGCCACAAGAAGCTAAATCATTACAGGATATTATGACAGATAAAAAGCCGCTTAATTTCTCTGCTGCTGTTATGGGGTCTGTTGAAAGGACCGCCACGTATTCGCCGAAATCGATTATGCTACTGTCTTCTCCTAATTGGGAGTGGACTAAAACTTCTTTTCTTTTAACTCCGAGATATGGGAAAACACTTCTTTTTAGTATTTCTACAGGTACTTTTCCTACTTCCATTTTGTCACATCCTTCTTTTAATATTGGTGTCAATACTAACATCTTAGCACAATTTTTATTTTTTTTAAATATTCCTATGGACAATTTAAAAAGAATGTGATAATATATAAAAAAGCAAAGTTCTTTAAGCAGTCCTGTGAGGCTGGCAAGGTTACCATAATGTAGCATAAAAAACTTCTTGTCAGTGCAAGAAGTTTTTTTGTGGAGGTTGTGAAGTTGAAGATAAAAGCAGAGATAATGGATGAAAAAGCTATAGACAGAGCGCTCATACGAATAGCCCATGAAATTGTGGAAAGGAATAAAGGCATTGAAGATGTGGTTTTGGTAGGTATTAAGACAAGAGGAGTGCCTTTAGCAGAAAGGATAGCGAAGTATATATCGCGAATTGAAGGGAAAAAGCCTCCAGTAGGGTCGCTGGATATCACCTTATATCGCGATGACCTCACGACAGACCTTGAACAGCCTTTAGTGAAGAAAAAAGATATAGGTGTAGATGTAGTAGGTAAAATAGTGGTATTAGTGGATGACGTGATATACACAGGAAGGACTATAAGGGCTGCTATGGATGCAATTATCGACTTAGGAAGACCTAAAGCGATACAGCTGGCAGAACTAATTGACAGAGGGCATAGGGAATTGCCTATAAAGCCAGATTATGTAGGTAAAAATGTTCCAACATCAAAAAATGAAATAGTAAATGTAATGTTGGAGGAAGTAGACAAAGTCAACAGAGTTGTAATAACTGAAAAGTAGCACCTTTAATTTAGCCCAGCGAGGCTAAAAAGGGAGAATGATAGATATTCTCCCGGAGTATTAAACTCTAAAAAGGGAGGATTTTTTATGCCAAAATTCAGAACCCTAATTTTAACAAAAGAGAATATTTTATACAAAAAGAGTAGTACCATTTCACACTATTGTGATGTGGTTACTACTCTTTTTTTAAAAGGAGGAAGGTAATGTGAAGAGAAAAGACCTGTTAGGCATTAAGGATTTATCGAAAGAAGAAATACTAGAAGTTTTAGACACTGCAAAGGAGATGAAAAAAATTCTAAATGGAGAAAAATATTCGCAGATACTAAAGGGAAAGACAGTTGTGACGATTTTTTTCGAACCTAGCACGAGGACAAGACTATCTTTTGAGATGGCAGCAAAGTATTTAGGAGCCCATTACGGCAATATAGAAGTGGCAACCAGCAGTGTGGCTAAAGGGGAGTCTTTAATAGATACCATAAGGACTGTTGAGATGATGAAGGCGGATGTGATAATAACAAGACACAACATGAGTGGAGCGCCGCATCTTATGGCAAAATACACAAATGCCTCTATCATAAACGCAGGAGATGGTATAAATGAACATCCCACCCAAGCCTTGTTGGACATGATGACAATCAGAGAAAAGAAAGAAAGCTTTGAAGGATTAAAAGTGGCAATAATAGGAGATATTATGCACAGCAGAGTTGCACGGTCAAATATATGGGGACTTAAAAAGATGGGGGCGGAAGTGAGAGTTGCAGGCCCTTCAACCTTGATGCCACCTGCAATAGAAAAATTAGGAGTCAAGGCTTACTACAATGTAGAGGAAGCAATAGAAGGAGCAGATGTGGTGATGGGGCTTAGAATACAGCTGGAAAGACAAAAAAGCGGTCTTTTTCCCTCAATTGACGAATATAGAGAGTATTTTGGGATAAATAAGGAAAGAATGAAACTTGCAAAACCTGATGCGATATTGATGCATCCAGGGCCTATAAACAGAAATGTTGAACTTACGTCAGAAGCAGCAAATGACAAGTATTCTGTTATAGAAGAACAGGTGACAAACGGTGTCGCTGTCAGGATGGCACTTTTAAAAATACTTTGTGAAAGGAGAAATTAAAATGAGGATGATTATAAAAAACGGTACGGTAATAGATGGATTTGGAAGTGAAGCCACAGCGGATATATTGATAGACTATGGTATCATAAAAGCGATTGATAAAAATATACAAGTCTCAGACGGGATAGTGATTGATGCGACAGGAAAATATGTACTTCCGGGCTTTGTTGATATGCACACCCATTTAAGGCAGCCGGGATTTGAAGAGAAAGAGACTATTAAAACAGGGACAGAGGCGGCAGCAACAGGAGGGTATACAACTGTTGCCTGCATGCCAAATACAAATCCTCCTATAGACAATGAAATAGTAGTAGAATATGTAAAAAGCATTGCACAAAGAGAAGGAGTTGTAAAAGTACTGCCTATAGGAGCCATGACAAAGGGAATGAAAGGCGAAGAGATAACCGAAATGGCAAAACTTAAAAAAGCAGGGGTTGTTGCCTTATCTGATGATGGTTTTCCAATAATGAGCGCAGGGCTTATGAAGAGGATAATGACATATGGAAAAATGTATGACCTTCTTATGATAACTCACTGTGAAGACAAAACCTTAAGTGGAGAAGGTGTAATGAATAGCGGAGTAATTTCAACAATGATAGGATTAAAAGGCATACCAAGAGAAGCAGAAGAAGTCATGCTTGCAAGAAATATTATACTTGCAAAGTCAACTGGTGTAAGGCTTCACATCGCACATATCTCAACAAAGGGAAGTGTCGAACTTATAAGAGAAGCGAAAGAAAAGGGAGTGAAAATAACTGCTGAAGTGACTCCTCACAATCTTACCTTGACAGATGAAGCAGTTTACAATTACGATACAAACACAAAAGCTTATCCACCCTTAAGGACAAGAGAGGATATAGAAGCATTAATAGAAGGATTGAAAGATGGCACAATAGATGCAATCGCGACAGACCATGCCCCTCACACTAAGGATGACAAAAAAGTACCTTACGACATGGCTGCTTTTGGAATATCGGGCTTAGAAACAGCCTTCTCTGTGATAAATACTTTCCTTGTACAGACAGGTAAAATAACCATAAAAGAGTTAGTCAATTACATGAGTATAAATCCTGCGAAAATATTAGGTATATCCAGTGGGATAAAGGTAGGGTCGATAGCGGATATTGTAATTGTAGACCCTTATGAAGAGTATGTAGTTGACAAAGATAAATTTAAATCAAAAGGGAAAAACACGCCTTTCCATGGTATGAGGCTAAAAGGAGTTGTGGATTGTACGATAGTGGAAGGAGAAATAAAATACAAAAAGGATAGAAAAACAGAAAAAGTTGAGGTATAATTATTAATAAATATTTATACAATAAAATGAATAAACTTTCAGTAAAGGATGAGGAATATGTTTATTGATAGGTTAATTGAAAATATAAAATCTAAAAAAAGTCCTGTTGTGGTGGGGCTTGACCCTAGAATTGAAATGACGCCCCAGTTTATAAAAGATATCGCATTTAAAAAAAGAGGAGAAAACATTGAAGGTGTGTGTGAAGCTTTGTATCTCTTTAATAAAGGTATAATAGATGCAGTCTACGATATTGTACCTGCGGTCAAAATCCAAGTGGCTTTTTATGAAGCTTATGGGATAGAAGGATTTAAAGCTTTCTTTAAAACTGCTGAATACGCCAAAAGTTTAGGGCTTATGGTAATAGCGGATGTTAAAAGAGGAGATATACAAGAGGTTGCAAAAATGTATTCAAAAGCTTATTTGCAAAACCAGTTGTTTGATGCTATTACTGTAAATCCCTATATGGGTGAAGACACTATAATGCCTTATGTAGAAGATGCGATTAAATACGATAAGGGTATATTTGCACTTGTCAAGACTTCTAACAAAGGTTCTAAAGATATACAGGATATAAAAACTACCAAGGGTGAGTATGTATATCAAAGTGTTGCAAGAATGATAAATAGAATTTCAAATTCAGCAATTGGGAAATATGGCTATAGTTCTATAGGTGCAGTAGTAGGGGCAACTTATCCAGAAGAGGCAAAAGTGCTAAGAAAGGAAATGCCAAATTGCTTCTTTCTAGTGCCAGGCTATGGGGCACAAGGGGGGACTGTTGAAGATATAATGGATTGTTTTGATGAGAATGGATTTGGCGCAATAATAAATTCTTCACGGAGCGTTATCTATGCATATCAAACTCCTTACTGGAAAGATGTATATTCTGAATATGAGTATGCACAAGCGGCGAGAGCAGAAGTAATTCTTATGACAGGTATGATTAACAATGGGCTTGTTAAAAGAAAATACATCGCTTGTTGAGGTGAAAAATGGAAACCAGGATATTGTCTAATGAAAAGATAGCCACAGGTATTTATAAAATGGTATTTGAGTGGTATGAGAAAGCACACCCAGGACAATTTGTGATGGTAGACTGCAAAGGCAAGACTTTTTTAAAGAGGCCTATTAGCGTATGCTCTGTTGAGGACAAATCCTTGACAATTGTGTACCAAGTTAAAGGGGAAGGTACAAAGAATTTATCTCAAATGAAAAGTGGGGAGATAATTGAGGTAACAGGACCTCATGGAAATGGTTTTGAGATAAGGGAGGACAAAAATGTTTTAATAGTAGGAGGGGGAATAGGCATTCCTCCCCTTCTATACATTGCTAAAAAAATCAAAGCAAAAAAATTGTATATTGCGTTGGGATTTAGAAGTGAAACTTTTCTTGTAGAAGAGTTTAAAAATTTGGGAGAAGTTATTGTCACGACAGAGGACGGAAGTTTTGGGAAAAAAGGAATGGTGACACAAGTAATTGAGGATATAATTGATAAGATTGACATAATATATGGCTGTGGACCAAAACCTATGCTAAAAGCTCTTAAAGAGATTTCTTTGAAAAATAGCATTCCTTGTCAAATATCTGTGGAAGAAAGGATGGCTTGTGGCATAGGAGCTTGTCTTGTATGTGCTTGTAGAGTGAAAAAAGATGGTGGTTTTGAGTACAAAAGAGTGTGTAAAGATGGTCCCGTCTTTTGGGCGGAGGAGGTGGAATTTTGAATTTACAAGTTGAAATTGGAAAACTTAAATTAAAGAATCCAGTAATGGCAGCTTCAGGTACTTTTGGATTTGGAAGAGAGTACGGAGAATATATTGATTTAAATCAATTAGGGGCAATAGTTGTAAAAGGATTAACTGTAAACCCTAAAGAAGGCAATCCACCTCCAAGAGTCTATGAGACTCCTTCAGGTATATTAAACAGTGTAGGGCTTCAAAATCCGGGTGTAGATGCTTTCATTGAGAAAGAGCTGCCTTTTTTAAGAGATTATGATGTTGCTGTAATAGTGAATATTGCAGGAGAAACCATTGAGGAATTTGCTTACATGGCAAAGAAGCTTGATATAGATGGTGTTGATGGAATTGAAATAAATGTCTCCTGTCCAAATGTAAAAAAAGGTGGTATGGCTTTTGGAATAAATCCTGAGGATATATTTAATATAACAAAAGAAGTAAAAAAAGTTACACAAAAAACTGTCATTGTAAAATTAACTCCAAATGTAGGAGATATTGGAGTTTGTGCTAAAGCAGCAGAAGATGGAGGAGCAGATGCTGTATCTTTAATTAATACAATTGCAGGAATGGCTATAAATATTGATACAAGAACCCCTGTTTTTAAGAACGTGATTGCGGGTTTGTCTGGACCTGCTATAAAGCCTATTGCCCTTAGGATGGTGTATGAGGCAGCGAGAGCCGTGAAAATTCCTGTTATAGGTATGGGCGGTATAAGTTCATTTAAAGATGCATTAGAGTTTATGATTGCGGGGGCGAAGGCAGTGGCAATTGGCACTTGTAATTTTGTGAATCCCAATTGCACAATTGAAGTTATTGAGGGCATAAAACAATATATGGTTTTAAACAATATAGAAGACATAAATGAGATTATAGGTTCTTTAAAGGTTGATTAAAGGGGATGAGAAAATGGAAAAAGAAGAAGTCTTAGAGATTTTTAGCAAGTTAGGAGTAATTAACAAAGGACATTTTTTATTGACATCAGGAAAACACAGCGATACCTATTTGCAGTGTGCGAAAATATTTCAATATCCTAAATACAGCGAAATTTTTAGTAAAGAATTGGCATTAAAATTTAAAGGCCACGAAATAGATGTTGTAATAGGGCCTGCAATTGGAGGAATTATATTGGCCTATGAAGTTGCTCGTCAAGTTGGAGCAAAAGCTCTTTTTGCAGAAAGAGAAGAAGGGGTGATGAAGCTAAGAAGAGGGTTTGAAATCAAAGAAGGAGAAAATGTATTAGTGGTAGAAGATGTTGTTACTACAGGAGGTTCTGTAAAAGAGGTTATAAATTTAGTCAATTCTTTAAAAGGCAATGTTATAGGAGTTGGAAGTATAGTTGATAGAAGCGACGGAAAGGTAAATTTTGAAGTTCCTTTTAAGTCTGTAGTAAGTTTGTATGTTGAGACATATGAAAAAGAGGAATGTCCTCTTTGCAAAGAAGGCATTCCTCTTGTAAAGCCGGGAAGCAGGAAATTTTAAGGTATGAGCATATTTATAACTCTCATTGTTTCTGGTCCTACAATTCCATCCACTTTAAGACCATTGTCTCTTTGAAATCTCATGACGGCGTTTTTGGTTCTTGGCCCAAAAATGCCGTCTATTGGACCAGGGTCATAACCTAAACTTTGAAGAATCATTTGAAGCTGAAGGACATCGTATCCGACGGTACCCTCGTATAGAAGCCTGGAGCCTAATTGTTGCCTCTCCATTTTTTCACCTCATTTATACACTTTCACTATTACACAATATGATAAAAATAGGGAAAGTGTTCTTTTTTATAAGACTTGTAGAATTAGGCACTTTAAGTATTGAGTTTCTTCAGAGGCTAATAATATTGGATGGTCTTTTGATTGAGTACGTTGTTCTACAAGTCTTACATTTCTTTTAGCATCATTGGCTGCTTCTTTAATGACATCTAAAAACATATCAGGTTTTATGTGCTGTGAACAAGAACAGGTGATGAGAAAGCCTCCTTCTCTTAGAATTTTTAATGCTCTTAAATTTATTTCCTTGTATCCCCTTAATGCGTCTTTTACAGTTTCTTTGCTTTTTGTAAAGGCAGGAGGGTCTAATATTACAGTGTCAAATTTTCTATTTTCTTTGTCGTATTTCCTCAGCAAATCAAAGGCATTGTCACATACGAAATTACATCTTTCTTGATAACCATTGAGTTCTACATTCTTTTTGGCCATTTCAATGGCTTCCTCAGAGATGTCGACTGTCTCGACTCTTTTTGCTCCATAGTGTAGGGCATGTACTGTAAATGAACCAGTGTGGCTGAAACAATCAAGAACTTCTGCATCTTTGACGTAATTTTGAATTGCTCTTCTGTTTTCTTTTTGATCTAAAAAATATCCAGTCTTTTGGCCATTTTCAATGTCTACCCAAAATTTTATTCCATTTTCTTCAAATTGTTGCATTGTGTCAAACTTGCCGTACAAATAACCTTTTTGCTGTGGAAGGCCCTCTAATTCTCTTACATTTACATCATTTCTTTCATAAATTCCTTTGGGATTTAATATTTCAACAAGAAGCTTTACTATTGTTTCTTTATATCGATCTATACCTAATGAAAGTGTTTGAAGAACGAGATAGTCACCAAATTTGTCCACGATTAAAGCAGGTAAAAAATCTGCTTCTGCAAATACGACTCTACAGGAGTTTAAATTGTCCATAACCTTTTTTCTGTATTCCCAGGCTCTTTTAATTCTTTTTCTAAAAAATTCTTCATCTATTTCTTCATGAATATCCCGAGTCAATAGTCTTACTGTTATCATGGATTTTAAATTTATATAGCCTTTTCCTATGAATTCTTTTTTGTGATTTAAAACATTTACAATTCCACCTGGAGTGTAATCTCCTTCAATTCTATCTATTTCAGTTTTGTATATCCAAGGGTGACCATTTAAAATCCTTTTAATATTTGTGTTTCTTAATATAACATCTGCCATAACTTCTCTCCTCACAACTTCTAATAATTTCTTTATATCATAATTAGCTAAAATATTCAATTGTATTGACATATTCCTGTGAATAGTATTAATATTGAAGGGGTGATAATATGCAAAAAATACTTGGAAGAATAAGAAGAGCAGTTCAAGATTTTAATATGATACAAGAGGGAGATATAATAGCTGTTGGTGTTTCAGGAGGAAAAGACAGTGTAACCCTTTTGTATGGATTACATCTTCTTAAAAATTTTTATCCGGAGAAATTTGAGGTAATGGGATTGATGTTGACGTTAGGTTATGATAATTTTGACCCAACGCCTGTAGAAAATTTTTGCCAAGAAAAAGGGATACCTTTTTTTATTAAAGAAACCGATATAAAAAAGATAGTATTTGATTACAGAAAAGAAGAAAATCCATGCTCTTTGTGTGCGAATTTAAGAAGAGGAGCATTAAATAATTTTGCAAAAGAAAAAGGATGCAACAAAGTGGCTTTAGCACATCATTATGATGACTTGATAGATACTTTTATCATGAATTTGTTTTACAATGGCAGGCTTCATACCTTTGAGCCGGTTTCTTTTTTAGACAGGTCAAAAATTACTGTAATAAGACCTATGATATACGTTAAGGAAAAAGACATAAGAAGTGAGGTTAAAAAGAGTAATTTGCCTGTTGTTAAAAATCCTTGTCCTGTTGAAGGTCACACAAAAAGACATTATATAAGGAATTTGCTAATAGACTTAAAGAAAGAAATACCTGAAATAGACAAAAGGATTTTTACAGCGATAAAAAAAGACGTTTTTCACTTTGAAGGATAAATGCAAAGAAGAATAAAAGTTAGCAAAAAAGAGTATAAAGAAAAAAACAAGGACATTTTCTGCTATTTTTCGACTTAATGGGGTTTTATAGGGATTGAACAATTCTTTTAAAAATGATATATTAATAAACGTCGCTGCTGAGGCGGCAAGACAGCAAAAAGGGGTATTGACAAGAGAGGATAGATTTGATAATATAGAGGAGCTGCGGTGAGGCAGAGAGGGACCTTGAAAAATGGACAGTGAGGCGGAAAAGGTGTAGAGAAGAGTAAGGAAATGGACCTGAGAGTTTGATCCTGGCTCAGGACGAACGCTGGCGGCGTGCCTAACACATGCAAGTCGAGCGGTCCGGCAGCCAACTTAAGTTGGGAGCCGGATA
>LDZP01000100.1_pt1 | contig 49003 bp, 43 predicted proteins | sample 615351 | NCBI WGS metagenome assembly LDZP01 (sample SAMN03408296, study PRJNA278302) | terrestrial metagenome | isolation source: oil reservoir sample I1 | place: USA: Alaska, North Slope, Ivishak formation | collected 2013
CTAGCAAGCTAGATCTGTTACCGCTCGACTTGCATGTGTTAGGCCTGCCGCCAGCGTTCAATCTGAGCCATGATCAAACTCTTCAGTTTAAGATCTATGCGGTTCTTACCTGCCACTCGAAAGTGACAGAAGCGAACCAAACTTGGCTCAAGGTTCAAACGAATTCATTCAAAACGGATAACAAAGAACGTGTCTTTATCATCTTCTTGCTTGAGTCGCTTGCCTTGATATTTGGTGATTTGTCACCACCATCAGCAAGCGCCCACATGAATTACCTGATCAAATTGTTAAAGAGCTGTTTCGCTGTCGTGATTACTTTAAAAGAAAAGCAACCTGGCGGCCGTTGACTTGGCTTGCCTCAGCGAGGAAGGCGTATTCTACGCATTTCCTGGTGATTGTCAACTGCTGTTTTCAGAGACTGAATTCAGCGAGTGAGGCGAGCGACAAAACCATCAACACAGTCACTCTAACCTACTGACAACCCGAAGGTTTTCACCTTCATCCACCGCTGGTAACGCTTGGCGTCCCCGGCAGCGGATGCATACTTTACGGGCTCAGCGCCGGGTTGGCAAGGGGTATTTTGGAAATAGACTAAAAAATATCAAAACGCTTACGCCAGCGTCACGCGCGCATAGCGTTTCTTGCCAGCTTGAATAACGTAGGCTTTTCCGGTGGCCAGCATGGTGTCTTGCGCAACAGCCTCGCCATCCACTTTCACACTACCGTTTTTCAGCATGTCTTTGGCCTGGGCGCTGTTCTTGGTTAAGCCTGAGCGGTTCAGCACGGCCGCGATGGGTGCTTGCTCGTTACCTTCGAAGTCTACTTCTACTTCTGGCAGGTCTTCCGGCAGTTCGCCATCGGCCAGCTGATTACCCGCTGACTTATGAGCATTAGCCGCCGCTTCATCACCGTGGTAGCGGGCGATGAGTTCACGCGCCAGCTCCATTTTTATATCCCGCGGGTTCGCGCCCTGCTCAACGCTCTGTTTAAGCGCGTCGATCTCTTGATTAGATTTCAGCGAGAGCAGCTCAAAATAGCGCCACATTAAGCTATCCGGCATGGAGACCAGCTTATTGAACATCGACCCCGGCGCTTCATCGACGCCCACATAGTTGCCGAGCGATTTGGACATCTTCTGCACGCCGTCTAACCCTTCCAGCAGCGGCATGGTGATGACTACCTGGGGCTCTTGGCCGAAGTGCTTTTGAATTTCGCGCCCCATCAGCAGGTTGAACTTCTGGTCGGTGCCGCCCAGTTCAATGTCTGCCTCAAGCGCGACCGAGTCGTAGCCCTGCACTAGCGGGTAGAGAAACTCGTGGATCGCAATCGGTTGATTTGCCTTGTAGCGCTTTTCAAAGTCGTCCCGCTCCAACATACGAGCCACGGTGCTTTGGGCGGCCAGCTCAATCATTTTGGCAGCGGAGAGCTCGCTAAACCACTCGGCGTTAAAGCGCACCTCGGTTTTTTCCGGGTCGAGGATTTTAAACACCTGCTCTTTATAGGTTTCGGCGTTGGCTTTAACGTCTTCTTCGGTGAGCGGTTTGCGCGTCACGTTTTTACCGGTGGGGTCACCGATACGCCCAGTGAAATCACCGATCAGAAAGATAACCGTGTGCCCCATGTCCTGGAACTGGCGCATTTTGGTCAGCAACACGCTGTGCCCTAAGTGAAGGTCAGGGGCTGTGGGATCAAAACCCGCTTTAATACGCAGCTTGCGGCCTGAGGCCAGTTTTTTTCTTAACTCGTCCTCTACCAGGATTTCATGCGTACCCCGCGCCAGCAGCGCTAAAGCCTGATCCACCTCACTCATTGCCTCTCTCCACTATAATAAAGAACCGCCCATACTGGGCTCAGGTGATAAATAGCCGACGATGTTACCATGCTCGCTCGCCTTGGTTGAGCCCTGGTTTAGCCTTGGCTGAGCTTTAGCCCCGCTTTGTACGAGTTCGCTTATGAAAACGCCTACCGCTTCGTCGCTTTACTATATTGGCCTGATGTCCGGCACCAGCCTGGATGGTATTGATGCGGCACTTATCGCCATTGAACATGATTCGCCGCCGCGCCTCTTGGCGACTCACGCAGAGCCCATGCCCGATGATCTGCATCACCTGCTGCTCACGTTATGCCACGCAGAAAAAGTGAGTTTTGCACAGCTCGCCGCAGCGGAGCACGCTTTCTGCCACTGCCAGGCCAAAGCCGTACAGCACTTAGTGGCGTCGCTTTCCACACACCCTGAACTGACCATAACCCTTGAACAGATCAGCGCCATCGGCAGCCACGGCCAAACCATTGAACACGCACCTAAAGGCCACGATGGCGGTTCAGCCTATACGCTGCAGCTGGATAACCCCAGTCTGCTGGCAGAACTGACCGGCTGCACGGTGGTGGCCGATTTTCGCCGCCGCGACTTAGCCGCTGGCGGCCAAGCCGCACCGCTGGCTCCGGCGTTTCATCAGGCGCTGTTTGGCCGAGCCGATGCGCATCAGCTGGTGCTTAACTTAGGCGGCTTCGCCAATCTCACCTGGCTTTCTAGCCAGCCGAGCGACCCAGTGATCGGTTTTGATACCGGGCCTGCGAATGTTTTATTGGATGGCTGGTTTGCCTTGCACCAGGGCGGCCGCTTTGACAAAAACGGCGAATGGGCCGCTAGCGGAAAGGTAGATGACGAGCTGTTAGCTCGGTTGTTATCCGAACCATTTTTCCAACAGCCGCCGCCACGCAGCACCGGGCGTGAGCTATTTCATCTTGATTGGTTACGCAAACACCTCAGCGGCAAGCATCTCAACGGCCAGGAAGCCGCCGCCGATGTACAGGCGACGCTAGCCGAGCTAACCGCTGTCAGTGTCGCCCAAGGCATCAACCAGCTGTTGAGCGCTAACGACCCACTGACGCTAATTACCGCAGGTGGCGGCGCTCATAATGGCTACTTAATGCAGCGCCTTGCCTACCACTTACCTCGCGCAACGTTCACGTCGCCTGCGGCCTACGGCTGGCCTGAAGATTGGATTGAAGCAGGCGCTTTTGCCTGGCTGGCTCACCAGCGCCTGCATCACTTGCCTGGCAACTTGCCCTCGGTCACCGGCGCACAAGGCCCGCGAGTGCTGGGCGGCATTTATGCTGCGTAGCTTATGCGGCGTAGTTAAGAATTGAGCTAAGAGCTGCGTTAATATCCGTTCAGTAATCATCGCCATCGCGCAGCTCAAAGTGGCTAGGCACCTGTTCATCTAGTGAGAGGTTACGCCCCTTGGCGTCGCTGTAATTAAGCAGCATGCGCAGGTCGTTAGCCGAGTCAGCGTGAGCCATGGCCACCTCTCTACTGATATGCCCCGCCTGATGTAGTTCATGCAGCGCTTGGTCAAAGGTCTGCATCCCCGCATCACGCGAGTTAGCCATCGCCGCTTTAATCTCGGTAACCTGCCCTTTGCGAATCAAGTCGGCAATGCGCGGCGACTGCAGCATGATCTCGATCGCTGCACGGCGCCCGCCGGCTAACGTGGGTAATAACTGCTGAGCGACAACGGCACGCAGGTTCAGCGAAAGATCCATCCAAATTTGCTCATGACGCTCATGGGGAAAGAAATGAATAATGCGCTCCAGCGCCTGGTTGGCGTTATTGGCATGCAGCGTCGCTAAACAAAGGTGGCCGGTTTCGGCAAACGTCAGCGCGTGCTCCATGGTTTCCCGCGTGCGGATTTCACCAATCAGAATCACATCCGGCGCTTGGCGCAAGGTGTTTTTTAGCGCCACCTCAAACGACTCGGTATCTGTCCCCACTTCCCGTTGGTTCACAATCGCCCGCTTATGGGGGTGCAGGTACTCAATGGGGTCTTCGATGCTGATGATATGCCCGCCAACGGTCTCGTTGCGTTGCTGAATCATCGCCGCCAGGGTCGTCGATTTACCGGTTCCCGTACCGCCCACCACCAGCACTAGCCCACGCTTGGCCTGAGCCAAGCCTGCCAACTGCTCCGGCACGCCCAGCGTGTCTAGCCTGGGAATGTCTATCGCGATGCTACGCACCACCATGGCCATCTGATTACGCTGCTGAAACGCGCTTACCCGAAAACGCCCTCTGCCCTCTCGGCTTAGCGCGAAATTCGCTTCACGCTCGCTGGCAAAACGTTCACGCAGCCCATCCGGCAGCGCATGGGTCACCAGCTCATTGACCTGATGAGCGGTTAACCGCTGCTTGCCCAACGGCACCAACCCATCAGACATTTTCAAGCTCGGCGGCGCGCCCACAGAGATGAGCAAATCGGAAGCGTTCTGCTCAACCATGATATCGAGCAGCTGGTGCAGCCACTGGGTGGGCGAAAGCTCGACAGACGATGCGTGCATTGCAGGCTCCTTATTCATCTTTAAGCGCCAGCGTACCCTTCGCGCTTAGCTGTGCCTCTTCTAAACTCACCGTGCCCTCTTTCACTAACCGAGCGAGTGCAGCATCCAGTGTTTGCATGCCCAGGCTGCCGCCGGTTTGAATGGCCGAGTACATTTGCGCCACCTTGTCTTCACGAATCAAATTACGCACCGCCGAGGTAGCAATCAGCACTTCGTGGGCCGCCACGCGCCCGCCGCCCTGGCGTTTAAGCAGCGCCTGCGACACCACCGCCTGGAGCGATTCAGACAGCATCGAGCGCACCATGGCTTTTTCTTCACCGGGAAAGACATCGATTATCCGATCCACGGTTTTCGCCGCCGAGGTGGTATGCAGCGTCCCCAACACTAGGTGCCCCGTCTCTGCCGCGGTTAGCGCTAAGCGGATAGTTTCCAGATCGCGCAGCTCGCCGACCAATATCACATCGGGGTCTTCACGCAGGGCGCTGCGCAGCGCATCGGCAAAGCTATGGGTGTCGCGGTGCACTTCACGTTGATTAATCAAACAGCGCTTGCTGGTATGCACAAACTCAACGGGGTCTTCAATGGTGAGAATGTGCTCGTAACGGTGGTCGTTGATATAGTCAATCATCGCGGCCAGCGTGGTGCTCTTGCCCGACCCCGTTGGCCCGGTGACCAGCACCAAGCCGCGTGGCAACATCGCCAAGCGCTCGAATACCTCGCCAAGCCCCAGGGTTTGCATGGAAAGCACTTCGCTAGGGATGGTACGAAACACCGCCCCCGCACCGCGCGCTTGAGTGAAAGCATTCACGCGAAAACGCGCCACACCCGGCACTTCAAAGGAAAAATCAATTTCCAATCGCTCTTCGTAGTCGCGCCGCTGATGATCATTCATGATGTCGTAAATCAATTTACGCACATCGTTATTATCGATAGCCGGCACATTGAGCCGACGAATGTCGCCATCAACACGTATCATGGGCGGCAAACCGGCCGAAAGGTGCAAGTCAGAGGCATTCTGTTTTGCCGAGAATGCTAGCAGTTCGGTAATATCCATCTCTCTTCCCAGCTGCGGTAAGGTGCTTGAGTATGACAGACAACGCGCTTAACGAGTCACTCGGCTATGCCTACGAACAGGCCCGTGAACGCCTGCGTAAGGCATTAGAAAACGCCGGGCGCGCCCAGGATGCAGCCACGCTACTGGCGGTTAGCAAAACCAAACCCGCGGCGATGATTCGCCAGGCTTGGCAGCTTGGCCAGCGTGAATTTGGTGAAAACTATTTGCAAGAAGCGCTAGAAAAGCAGGCCGAGCTTGCTGATCTTGACGGCATTGTATGGCATTTCATTGGGCCGCTGCAGTCCAACAAGACCCGTTCGGTAGCGGAACACTTTGATTGGGTGCACAGCGTTGATCGATTAAAAATTGCCAAGCGCCTTAGCGAACAGCGCCCAACAAACCTTGCGCCGCTCAACATCTGCCTGCAGGTTAATATTAGCCGCGAAGAGAGCAAAGCCGGTGTGCTGCCCGAAGCGCTAGAGGCATTGGCTAAGGAAGTCGCCGCGCTGCCTAACCTGCGCCTGCGCGGCTTAATGGCGATACCTGCCCCGGCGGAAGGTCTTGATGCGCAGCGCCAGCCATTGGCGGCGCTGCGCGAGGCGTTAACCAACCTACAAAGCAGCTTGCCAGATGCGCCCCTTGATACACTTTCAATGGGCATGAGCGACGATTTAGAAGCAGCCGTGCTGGAAGGCGCTACGCTGGTGCGCTTGGGCACGGCGATTTTTGGTGCCCGCCAAACGGCCTAAACACACAACTGAGCCAACGTTCACTATTTCACTAAAGGACCCCTATTATGGCGAACAAGATTACTTTTATTGGGGCCGGCAATATGGCCAGCGCCATTATCGGCGGCTTGATCGACAGCGGCGTTGCGCCTTCTACCATTACCGCCACCGCGCCCAACGACAGCGAACTGGCACCGGTCAAAGCACGCCTAGGTATCAATACCAACACCGACAACAGCGCGGCAGTAGCTGAAGCCGATGTGGTGGTACTCGCGGTGAAGCCGCAAATTATGCGCACCGTATGCGAAGCACTGCGCGACAGCGTTCAGCGCCAGCAGCCGTTGGTTATTTCGATTGCTGCAGGCCTGGATGCCGACACCATCGACCAGTGGCTAGGCGGCAATAACGCCATGGTGCGCTGCATGCCTAATACGCCTTCGCTGGTGGGCATGGGCGCCAGCGGCCTCTACGCCAATACCAAGGTCAGCGACGCCCAGCGTGACGTGGCTATCCAGCTAATGGAAGCGGTCGGCCTTGTCGAGTGGGTCGAGGAAGAGGCGTTATTGGATGCTGTCACCGCTGTTTCCGGCAGCGCGCCGGCCTACTTCTTTTTGATGTTTGAAGCCATGGAAGACGCCGCGGTGAAGCTCGGCTTGCCTGCCGCTACCGCGCGCCGCCTGGCGATTCAAACCGCACTCGGTGCCGCCACCATGGCCCAACAAAGTGATAAAGACCCGGCCACGCTGAAGCAGAATGTCATGTCGCCGGGCGGCACCACTGAACGTGCGATTCATCATATGGAAGAGGCACAATTACGCACCACGATTGCCGACGCCATGCAGGCCTGTGCTGATCGCGCCCAGGCAATGGCCAAGGAACTGAGCGGAGACTGACATAATCGTTCAGTAACGCCACAGTTCAGCAACGAATCATCAAGGAGACAAAGTAATGGGCAATGAATTGGGCAGTGCAGGGTTAATGCTGGTAAATACCCTGATCAATATTTATCTATTTTTGCTGATGCTGCGCTTTCTGTTGCAAGCATCGCGGGCGGATTACTACAACCCGTTAAGCCAGTCGGTGGTCAAGATTACCCAGCCGGCAGTGGGTCTTTTTCAAGGCTTTTTAGGCCCGGTGGCTGGCCGTTTTGATCTCGCCACATTGGCGGCAGGGTTTGTATTGAAAGTAGTCAGCATCATCGCCATCTTTATGGTGATCGGTGCTGGCATGCCGCCCATTGCTGGGCTGCTGATTGCCGGTGTGGCGGCCTTGGCGAATGCGATTTTGAAAATCTACTTCTTCGCCATGATTGTGATGATTATTTTAAGTTGGGTCGCGCCCAACGCCAGCCACCCAGGTGCCCTGCTGGTGATGCAGCTGGTCGAGCCGATTATGGCACCGGTGCGCAAAGTGATTCCGCCGCTGGGCATGATCGACCTGTCACCTATTGTGGTGTTTATTGCCATTAACCTGATTGATGGCCTGGTGGTCGGTTCTCTGATTCGCGCAGCGGGCTTTCCCGGCCGCCTAGTTGGGTTATGAACAGTTGGGTTATGAACAGTTGGGTTATGAACGGTTGGATTATGAACAGTTGGCTTGTGATATGAACCGTTGGGCTGTGATACCAGTGCCAGCCCTTTTTAACAGGCTACCTTCAGCAAGATTTTCCCAGTCGCACTTTTTCAGCAGGACTAGCACCTTCAATGCCTGATTCAGATACGCTTGCGTTTGCAGACCGGCCCACGGCTTCCGTCGGCCTTGTCACTCCGCACCTGGCACGCTTCGACACACCGCTCACGCTTACGTGTGGCAAAGTGCTGCCTGCCTTTGAACTGATTTACGAAACCTACGGCACGCTCAATGCCGAGCGCAGCAACGCGGTGCTGATTTGCCACGCGCTTTCGGGCCATCATCATGCGGCGGGCTACCACAGCGAGGAGGATCGCAAGCCCGGCTGGTGGGATGCCCATATCGGCCCCGGTAAAGTCATCGACACCAACCGCTTTTTTGTCGTGTCGCTCAATAACCTGGGCGGCTGCCACGGCAGCACCGGCCCAATCAGCCACAACCCTGAAACAGGCCGCCAGTGGGGGCCTGATTTCCCTATGGTGACGGTCAGCGATTGGGTAGTCAGCCAGGCACGGCTTGCCGACCACTTAGGTATTGAGCGCTGGGCGGCGGCGGTGGGCGGCAGTTTGGGCGGCATGCAGGTGCTGCAGTGGACCATGACGTACCCAGAGCGGGTCGCCAACGCGGTAGTGATTGCCGCCACTCCCCGGCTTTCGGCACAAAATATCGCCTTTAATGAAGTCGCCCGCCAAGCGATTCGCTCTGACTCGGAATTCTTCGGCGGCTGGTACGCTGAGCACGACACCATCCCCAAGCGCGGGCTAAGGCTGGCACGCATGGTGGGGCATATCACCTATTTGTCAGAAGACGCCATGGGCAGCAAATTTGGCCGCGACCTGCGCAGCGACGACCTCAATTTCGGTTTCGATGTCGAGTTTCAGGTGGAGTCCTACTTGCGCCATCAGGGCGATACTTTCTCCACAGCCTTTGACGCCAATACCTACCTGTTGATGACCAAAGCGCTGGACTACTTTGACCCAGCGGCCACGGCAGATGGTGATTTTGCCAAAGCCCTGGCACCGGCGCAGTGCCCGTTTTTGATTGTCAGCTTTACCACCGACTGGCGCTTTCCGCCCTCGCGCTCACGCGAACTGGTCGATGCGCTAACCCGCGCCGGCAAGGCCGTCAGCTATGCCAACATTGAGTCACCCCGTGGGCACGATGCATTTTTACTCTCAGAGCCACGCTACGACGCCATTTTCAGCGCGTTTATGAACCGGATTGCCCGGGAGCTGCACCTTGAATCGAACACGCAGACATCAGGCTCGGAGGAAACCCCCTAATGCGCGCCGACCTTGAACTGATTTATAACTGGGTGCCCGAAGGGGCGCACGTGCTCGACCTTGCCTGTGGCGACGGCGAACTGCTAGAAACCTTAGCGCGCAATAAAGGCGTGACCGGCTATGGCCTGGAAATTGACCATGCCGGCATCACTGCCTGCATTGCCCGCGGCGTTAGCGTTATTGAGCACAATTTGGATGATGGGTTAAGCAGCTTTGACGACAACAGCTATGATCAAGTCATCATGACCCAGGCGTTGCAGGCGCTGCGCCGCCCGGACAAGATGCTGGATGAAATGCTGCGCGTCGCCGAAGAGGGCATCATCACGTTCCCCAACTTCGCCTACTGGCGGCACCGCGTTCATCTGGGCTTACGCGGCTATATGCCAGTGTCCAAATCGCTGCCCCACGCCTGGTACGACACGCCCAATATCCATCTCTCAACGTTCAACGATTTTGAGCATCTATGTCGTGAGAAGGGCTTGGTGATTGTTGATCGCGCGGTAGGGGTAGGCGATCATCAAGGTCACTGGACATCGCGGCTATGGCCGAATTTATTTGGTGAAATTGCCATTTTCCGCGTTCGCCGACGCTAGGCTTTCATCACGTTTAAACGACACCCAAGGAGCCTCGACATGTTACGCAGATTAATGATGGGTGCCGCTTTTGTCGGCACGCTCTTCGCTACCGCTGCTGCCTACGCCGAGCAGTTCGCTCTGGTGGGGGATTATGAAATTCACTACAGCGCGGTGAACAGCAGCTTTTTGACGCCTGAGGTGGCCCAAGCGAACAAACTCCAGCGCAGCGCCAACCGCGGCCTGGTCAATGTGAGCGTTCGCGAGCGCCAGGACGATGGCAGCACCCGCGCGGTTAATGCCAGCGTGCAGGGCCACGTTAGCGGCTTAACGGGAACTCAGGAGTCGCTCAGCTTTCGCACCGTTCACGACGGCGATGCTACCTACCATCTGGCACCTTTCACCATGCGTGAAGATGAAAGCATGCGCTTTGAGTTAAGCGTGCGCTACGACCGCAACGCCGCCCCCGAGCAGGTAAACTTTATGCAGCGTTTTTATATTGATCGCTAAGTCGTACCTAGAAACATGTAAATTATCATCCAAAGCGCCGAGGGTTGGTGTAAGCAAGGGTCTTTCGCCATGGATGGCGAAAGTAGCGCCCAGGGAAGGGTTCACAGCGCCCTTGCGTCACCTGCCCTTGGCAAGCTCATGCCACTTTAAAGCCGGACAGCCAAATGGCGGGTTAACCGCACCCCTACCGGGCGCTGCTGTTCCCGCGCTACCTCAATACCGTAGGCCAGCACTTCTACCCCGCTGGCTGCGGCTTCCGCCAGGGCGGCTGCGTACGTCGTGTCAATGTGCGCCGCGGCGGCTACGTCAGCAATGCCTTCATGAGCGACACAAAACAGCAGCACCGCCCGCTCGCCCTGCTCTGCCAGCGCCTGAAGTGAATGCAAATGCTTGGTGCCGCGCACGCTCACTGAATCCGGAAAGTAGCCATGGCCATCGGCCTCTTTCAAAGTGACCTGCTTCACCTCGATATACGCCCGCCCCCGTTCTGGGTCGTCCAGCATAAAATCGAGCCGAGCATCCGCCACTTTTACCTCCCGACGCAGAGTGGCATAGCCTGCCAACGGCGCTAATTCACCCGCCTGAAGCGCCGCTTCTACAATGTGGTTAGCGCGGCCGGTATGCACCGAGGCGAGCGCCACCTGCCCGCCGGCTTGCGGCAGCTCGATAAACTCCCAGGTCCAGGCAAGCTTGCGCTTAGGGTTATCGCTGGGTGACAGCCACACTCGGCACCCTGGCACGTTCACCGCCTTCATCGAACCGGTATTGGGGCAGTGCGCCACCACCTCGCGGCCATCATCCAAACGCACATCGGCCAGAAATCGCTTGTAGCGCTTAAGTAGCGTGCCCGGCACCAGTTCGGGATAGGCCAGCATCACAACCTGCTCACAAAACGTGCTATGCGTGCCACCGCCTCTTCCAAGCGGGCAACCTCATTGGTGAAGGCAATGCGCACATGGTGTTCGCCGCCACGCACGGCAAAATCAATGCCGGGGGTAATCGCCACGTTTTCTTCCAGCAATAAGCGCTCGCAGAAGGATTGGCTATCGCGGCTGTAGCGGGAGATATCCAGCCATAAATAGAACGCCCCCTGGGGCGGTAAGTCTGGCGCTAGCCCTAAGCTTGCCAAGCCTTCTAGCAGCACTTGGCGGCGCTCTTTAAGCGTTTCGCGGCGCTGCTCAAGAATAGCTCGGCACTCAGGCGTAAACGCTGCCAGCGCGGCATGCTGGGAAGGCGTGGGCGCGGCAAGAAACATATTCTGCGCCAGCCGCGTTAACGGCTCTACCGCATGTTCCGGTGCCACCAGCCAGCCCAAGCGCCAGCCGGTCATGCCAAAATATTTTGAGAAGCTGTTGACCACAAAGGCGTTGGTGGAAAGCGAGGTCGCCGACAGCGGCGCATCATCGTAATTGAGCCCCTGATAGATTTCATCGACGATCACCTCGCCTTCGCGCTCGGCAACGGCATCAAGCACGGCAGCAAGCTGCTGCGCGCTCAGCGTATGGCCGGTGGGGTTAGAAGGCGACGCCAGCATCGCCAGGCTCGTCTCCTCACGCCAATGCTGCGCCACCATCGCTGCGTCCAACTGCCAGCCGCTCTCACGCCCCACGGATACCGCATCAATCTCAGCGCCAGCTAACGCCATAAAGTGACGATTACAGGGGTAGTTGGGGTCAGCCATCAGCACCCGCGAGCCGGTTTCGACTAATAGCTGGCTCGCCAGCAGCAGTGCCCCCGAAGCCCCCGGCGTTACCAAAATGCGCGCGGGGTCCACCGTGGCGTTAAAGTGCTCCGCGTAATGCCCGGCAATCGCCTCGCGCAGCGCGGGCAAGCCTGCCGCTGGCGTGTAGCGGGTATGGCCATTGGTCAGCGCCTTTTGCCCAGCGGCGATAATAGGCGCGGGGGTAGCAAAATCTGGCTCGCCCACTTCCAAATGAATCACATCAAAGCCGGCGGCTTCCCGCGCCTGGGCCATTTCCAGCAAGTGCATGACCCGAAAAGGGGCAACGTGATCGACACGCGAATTCCAGGCCATAACGGCTCCTTTTTTCATCATTTTCAAAATCGAACTGCTGTTTGTTTGCAAAACCTAACTGCTACCAAAGTCTAATTAAAAAATGCCTTTCATTTTTTACGGCGCAGCGCTGGGGTTGAAAACCCACCATTATGCTTGCAACTCAGCCATTTTTCAGCTAAACAAGCATCCCTTTGGCGTGAGATCGTGACAGTCGCTCATGGTCGATCAGTAGTCACATATGTAAGGGGCAGTCCCATGCCAGTAGCAGAAAAGAAACCGGAAGCGTCCAAGTCCTTCACCCCGTATCAGCCAGCACCGGGCGAAGAATATATGAACGAGCAGCAGCTAGCGCACTTCCGTCAGCTTCTGCTGGATTGGAAACAGGATCTCATGGAAGAGGTGGATCGTACCGTACGCCACCTACAGGAAGATGCGAACAACTACGCCGACCCGGCCGACCGCGCAACCCAAGAAGAGGGCTTTAGCCTGGAACTGCGCACCCGTGACCGCGAGCGTAAGCTGCTCAAGAAAATTAACGAGACGCTGGATAACATCGATGACGACGATTACGGCTTCTGCGAAGCCTGCGGCGTTGAAATCGGCATTCGTCGTTTAGAAGCTCGCCCCACCGCCACCCTCTGCGTGGATTGCAAAACGCTGGCGGAACTCAAAGAGAAACAGCTCGGCGGCTAAGCGCTAGAACGTTCTGTTTGAACGCGGGCACCTTAGGGTGCCCGTTTTTGTTAACGGCTAGGCGCTGCCTGCACCACCTAGGATGACGCTGAAATGCCCCTTTCTACTCGCTATCGTGGCCGCTTTGCGCCGACACCCTCTGGCCCGCTGCACTTTGGCTCACTGGTCGCCGCCTTAGGCAGCTATCTAGATGCCCGCGCGGCAGGCGGCCAGTGGCTGGTGCGTATTGAAGATATCGACCCACCGCGTTGCCCTGAAGGCGCGGCGAGCACACTTCTGCGCCAGCTGGAAACGTTCGGCCTGGAGTGGGACGAAGCAATTATGTACCAACACACCCGCGGCGATGCTTACCAGCAGGCGCTTGACCAGCTTATCCAGCTCGGCCTTGCCTACCCCTGCAGCTGTTCGCGCAAGCAGTGGCAGGCGTTTGATATCTACCCCGGCTGGTGCCGCGAGGGAGTGTGTGAACCTGATAAACCGCTGGCCTGGCGGCTGCGCAGCGACCGCGGCGAGCGCCCCATCCGCTGGCAAGACCGGCTATTCGGCGAACAGCAGTTTGACCCCGCTGAGCTGGGCGATGTGGTATTAAAGCGCAAAGATGGCCTATGGGCGTATCAGCTAGCGGTGGTGGTAGATGACGCCGAACAGCACATTACCGATGTAGTACGCGGGCTTGATTTGCTCGACAACACCCCCTGGCAGCGGCAACTGCAGAGTGCCCTTCAGCTACCACAACCGCGTTACCTGCACCTGCCGCTGATTGTTACCACTGAAGGCCAAAAGCTCTCAAAGCAAAATCTGGCCCCCGCCCTGGCGGAAGATGAACGCGGTGTGCGCCAGCAGCTTTTTCAGGCGTTAGCAGCGCTGGACCAAGCGCCGCCTAAAGACCTTGCCTTCGAGCCACCGGCGACTCAGTTACACTGGGCGATAGCACACTGGTCGGTGGCGCGGCTCAACCCAACGCCGCACCGTTTAATCCCCTTGTTACCTCCAGCGGGAGATTGATATGTACGTCTATCGCATCATGCTGTTTTTGGTGTTTGGCGGTTACTTGCTGTCGCCGCTGCTGATGAATGGCTGGAGCGACCCTGAGTCGGCCTGGTATCGACCCTTTGCGATTTGGGGCGGTTTGATTGCCCTAACGCTGTGGCTGGAACAGAAGAGAAAGCTTGATGAACGTTGAGATGAACGTTGAGATAGTCGGCGTCCTGCTGCTGGGGTTGGGCTACCTGGCGCTGCTGTTTGGCTGCGGTTTTGCGGTCGAGCGCGGCTGGGTGCCGGTGCGCATTACCCGCCACCCGATGGTCTACACGCTTGCCCTGGGGGTTTATGCCAGCGCCTGGGCGATTTATGGCAGCGTGGAAATGGCGGCCAACGTGGGGTTTGGTTATCTTGCCTACTACCTGGGCGCAGCGGGAGCCTTTTTGCTTGCTCCTGTGCTGCTGGTGCCTATTCAGCGCATTACTCGCACGTACCAGCTCGCGTCGCTGGCGGATTTATTCGCTTTTCGCTTTCGCTCGCGGTGGGCGGGCACGCTGGTTACCTTAGTCAGCCTGTTAGCGGTGCTGCCGCTGCTGGGCATTCAGGTGCAAACCCTTGGCGAGGCCATCGATATCATCACTAATAGCCAAGCAGGGGCCAGCGTTGCGCTGCTTTTTTGCGTGGTGATTGCCGCTTTTGCGGTCATTTTTGGCGCTCGCCACAGCCAGGCTCATGGCCGCCATGACACCCTGCTTACCGCTATCGCATTTGAATCCATCGTTAAACTGCTGGTCATGCTGGCGCTCGGTGCCGTGGCACTGTGGATGGTATTTGACGGCCCCAGCGATTTACAGCGGTGGCTGGAAGGCCCCGGTGCCGTGCTTCAACAGCAGACCCCACAAATTGACCCTGCCCGATGGCGAACATTGCTGCTGCTGTTTTTCGCGGCGGCCTTTATGATGCCGCACCTATTTCATATCAGCTTTGCGGAAAGCCTGTCGCGGCACACCCTGCTACAGGCCAGCTGGACCCTGCCACTTTTTTTACTGCTCATGGCGCTGCCCGTGCCGTTAATCTGGTGGGCCGCTCAGTCGGTTAATGCTCAGTTGGCCAATGCGCCGTCGGTTAATACCGAGATATCCATCGCTGCCTACGCCGCCTACCTGATGACCGAGCACTGGTGGGTAGGCGCGCTGGCGTTTATCGGCGGGCTGGCGGCGGCCAGCGGCACCATGATTATGATTGCTTTAGCGCTTTCCGGCATGGTGCTGAATCATATTGTACTGGTAGCAAAGCCGCCTGAAGCGCGCAGTGACCTTTACGGCTGGCTGCTGTGGCTACGCCGTGGCTTAGTGGTGGCCGTGATTATTAGCGGCTGGCTGTTTTACCAGTGGATAGGCCGCTATCACGGTTTAATCGACCTTGGGTTGGCGGCATTTGTAGGCATGGCGCAGTGCCTGCCGGGCATGCTGGCGCTGCTGTATTGGCCGGGTGCTAACCGTAACGGCATGATTATTGGCTTGGTTGCAGGCGTCAGCGTGTGGCTGTGGGGTTCATGGCTGCCCCTTATGTTCTCTCTACCTACGCTTACGCTGCCCTTTACACCGTTCACCCCCGCCGATGCACCGCCGTGGTACAACGTTACGCTGCTGTCGTTAACGGTCAATATTTTGTTATTGATTGTGATATCGCTGTTCACGCGTATTTCAGAAGGGGAAAAATCTGCCGCGGAAGCCTGCTCAGTCGATGCGGTTATTCGTTCCAAGCGCTTTCCGCTTGAAGCCGCCACGGCCAGTGACTTTCCCGCCCATTTAGCCCAGGCGCTCGGTGAAGAAGCCGCCAGCCGCGAAGTCGCCCGAGCGCTGAAAGCGCTCAACTTTACGCCCCAAGAGCGCCGCCCCTACGCACTGCGACGCCTGCGCGACCGCATTCAAGCCAACCTTTCCGGCTTAATGGGGCCTTCGGTGGCGCGGGACATCGTTGACCGCTACCTGCCCTACCGCCACGACAACACCCCTGAAACCGACGATATTCATTTTGTTGAAAGCCGCTTGGAAGCGTACCGCTCGCGTCTCACTGGGTTAGCCCGTGAGCTCGACGGCCTGCGCCGCCATCACCGCCAAACGCTGGCCTATTTGCCGGTGGGGCTTTGCGTATTGGGCGATGACGATGAGCTTTTAATGTGGAACCAGGCGCTCTCGCAGCTTTCAGGCATTAGCGGTGAAAGCGTGATTGGCTCGCACCGCGACAGCCTGCCCGCTCCTTGGTCTAGCCTGCTGGGCAGCGTGCTAGAAACCACTTCAACGCCACTCTACAAACAGGCGGTTACGCTGCACGGGAAAGATTACTTTTTGACCCTGCACAAAGCGGTGCTTAGCGGCCATGACAGCCGTGGCGGCAGCGTTATCCTGATTGAAGACCATACCGAAATGAAGTGGCTGGAAGATGAGCTGGTACATGCGGCGCGCCTTGCCTCGATCGGCCAATTAGCCGCCGGGGTCGCTCACGAAATTGGCAACCCGATTACCGGGATTTCTTCGCTGGCGCAAAATCTGCGCTACGACACCGACGACCCCGCCCTGCTGGAAACCGCCGATCAAATCCAACAGCTGACGAAGCGCGTGACCAAAATCGTCAATTCGCTGGTCGGCTTCGCCCACGGCGGACGCCAAGCGGCACTGCTCCCCACCACGCCGGTGGCGCTTTCATCGATTAGCGAAGACGCATTGCACTTGATCCATCTGGTCCGCTCGGGTGAGGATGTCACCTTGACCAATGAAACGCCCAGCGACGTGGTCGTTCGCGGCGATGCCCAGCGGCTCACCCAAGTGATGGTCAACCTGTTGAGTAACGCCCGAGATGCCTGCGACCAGGGTGGGCGCGTTCACATTACCGCCGGGTGCCACGAACAGCTGGCCTGGTGGCGGGTAACGGATAATGGCCAGGGCATTGACCCACGGGTGCGCGACCGCTTATTCGAGCCCTTTACCACCACCAAGCCAGCAGGTGAAGGTACCGGCCTGGGTCTTTCGTTGGCCTATCAGATTATCAATGAACACCAGGGTAAAATAGACGTGGCCTCGCCACCGCCCGGACAGCCCCGCGGCACTGCCATTACACTATGGCTGCCGCTCTACCAACAGGATGATCAGCCAGCCCATGCCCAGGATTCTGATTGTTGAAGATGAAGCGATTATTCGCAGCGCATTAAAGCGCCTGCTGGAACGCCACGACTATACGGTCAGCGAAGCAGGCAGCGCGGAACAAGCCTGCCAGCTTGAGCTTAAAGGGTTCGACCTCATCATCAGCGACCTGCGCCTGCCGGGCGAGCCGGGCACGTCTCTCATTGCGGCGGCAGCTCCCGTGCCGCTGTTGATCATGACCAGCTACGCCAGCATGCGCTCAGCGGTAGAGTCACTTAAACAGGGCGCGGTGGATTACGTTGCCAAGCCGTTTGACCACGCTGAGCTGCTGGAAACGGTTGAGTGCATCCTGCACAAGCAATCGATGCAGCAGAGCCCGCCGCCGGATATCACCGATGCAGGCGGCAGCCGGCAAACCATGATCGGCAATTGCGTTGCCATGCAGCATGTCTACACCCGCATTCGCAAAACGGCACCGGCGGATGTCACCGTCTTGATTCTGGGCGAGTCGGGTACCGGCAAAGAACTGGTGGCACGCGCTATTCACCAGCAGAGCAAACGCGCCAAAGCGCCGCTAATTAGCGTTAACTGCGCAGCGATTCCTGAAACACTGATTGAATCCGAACTGTTTGGGCACGAGAAAGGTGCCTTTACCGGTGCCAGCGCGGCACGCACCGGCTTGGTGGAAGCCGCCGATGGCGGCACACTGTTTTTAGATGAGATTGGCGAGCTACCGTTAGATGCTCAGGCGCGTTTATTGCGCGTTCTTCAAGAGGGCGAAATTCGTAAAATTGGCTCGGTGGAAACCCGCCACGTTAATGTCCGCCTGATTGCGGCGACCCATCGCGACCTGCGCGCGCTGTCAAAAACCGGCGAATTCCGCCTCGACCTTTATTACCGCTTAAACGTCATGCAGATCGAGCTGCCGCCGCTGCGTGAGCGCGAGGATGACGTGCTGGAAATCGCCGACATCCTGCTCGACAAGGCATGTAAACGCCACGAGCGCACGGGGCTGCGCTTATCCCGCGCCGCCCGCCAAGACCTGCGCGACTACCCTTGGCCGGGCAACGTGCGTGAGCTGGAGAACGCCCTTGAGCGCGGGGTGATTCTTGCCGAGGGGCATCTGATTCATCCGGATGACTTAGGGTTGTCACCCACGGCCACACGCCCCCACGCGCCTTCTGCTACCTCCCCATCAGCTGCCAGCGCGTCTGCTGCCAGTGGCGGCATGGATAAAAACACCGAAGAGCATGAAGACGATCTTTCGTTGGAAGATTACTTTCAGCATTTTGTGCTTGAGCACCAAGATCAAATGAGCGAAACCGAGCTGGCACAAAAGCTCGGTATTAGCCGTAAAAACCTCTGGGAGCGACGCCAACGGCTGGGCATTCCGCGTAAAAAAACCGCCCGACGCCCCAACTAGGCGCATTGAAGGCACTTTTTTGGCAATCAGCAATGCCCCCTGGCACTCAACTACGACCATTGTCTAATACACTGATTTAAATAAGAAATATTCAACCTCGCTGCTGCTCGCACTGTTACCTTCCCACACAACACGGCACAAAAATGGCCGCCAAAGGGGTAACACTTCATGGCTGACAAAGTTCCCCCGCACCCCACCAAAACAGCAACTCGTTGAAATTTATAATTTATTCAAAAGGTGGCACAGCGACTGCAGTATTACTGGGTAAGAAAAACAAATTAATTAAGAAAACCAATTAAGAAAACCAATTTAAGAAAACAAGCGGGCATAGCGGTAGGTCACCAACAAAAACAATATGACCCTGCTACCACCTGAGCCAGAACAAAAACAACAAGGCCAGGTAGAGATAACGGCACTAACAAGAACAATAGGCTTGAGTCTCATTACTTGCTTGCGCAGGCACCACAAGCGCAACTAACAAGAACAAAACAAGCAAGTGGCCCGAAAGGACGCGACGTACAACATGGCTTAGCATCTAACAACAACAATAGCTGTCAGTGTGTACACCCCGGCGCTAATAATAATTCCCCGGGGGGAGAAAAGTTCGCGGTTGGATTATTGTTTTGAATACGAGGCGGTCGGAACCATTGAGATCCCTACGCCTACCGACTGCGGTGCGTATTCAGGGCGATGTGCCATCATGAAGAAAAACAGCAGCAGGGACGCTGATTCATTGCTTTGCTAATTAATTGCTTTATAGGGGAGGCTTTTATAGCCTCCCCTCTCCGTATTTGGCCACTCAAGTTCTCGCATACCAGCGTCAAATGCTTTGCAAGCCTTAGGGTGTCGGCTACACTCACCGCCTGCTTTACTTTTTTACGTACCCTGCGAGTTGAATTCGTCGCATGTTTAAAGGATTTTCCCGTTTCCTACACAGCCCGGGGGAGCAATTGAACACCTTGCTTGATCCCCAAGAGAGCACCACCCACGCCCTCACTCCGCGTAACATCCCTCGGTCCGAGCACCCTGTTTCTCGCCAGCATATTAGTGATGCTGCGTTAAAAGTGCTTTATCGCCTTAGCGGTGCAGGTTTCGACGCCTATTTGGTCGGCGGCTGCATCCGTGACGCACTGCTTGGCAAGATGCCCAAAGATTTCGATGTGGCCACCAACGCAACACCCGAGCAGGTGCGCGATCTATTTCGTAACTCGCGCCTGATCGGCCGCCGTTTTCGGATTGTCCACGTGCGCTTTGGCCGCGAGGTCATCGAGGTCACCACCTTCCGTGGCAAACCCCAAGACGAGCATGGCGATCATATTGCCCATCAGTCTGATGAAGGGTTGCTGCTGCGCGACAATGTGTGGGGCAACATCGAAGAAGATGCGCTGCGGCGCGATTTCACCGTTAATGCGCTCTACTACAATATCGCCGACTTCAGCATCACTGACTTTGCCAGTGGTGCCCGCGATATTCAGACCCGCACGCTGCGCCTGATCGGTGACCCGGCGACGCGCTACCGCGAAGACCCGGTACGGATGCTGCGGGCGGTACGCTTTGCCGCCAAGCTCGACTTCACGCTAGATCCCGCCACCGAAGCACCGATGTACGACCAAGCGCCGCTGCTGCTGCAGATTCCGCCGGCGCGCCTGTTCGATGAAGTGCTCAAGCTATTTATGTCGGGTCACGGTTTGGTAACGTTCCGGCTGCTCAGCCATTACGGCCTGTTCGGCATGCTGTTTCCCGAAGCCGAAGAAGCGATGGCTGACGCCGCCTGGGCAGAAGAGCTGATTGAACAGGCACTCACCAACACCGACAAACGTATCGCCGAAGAGCGCCCGGTTACCCCCGCGTTCCTGCTGGCAGCGTTTTTATGGGCACCGGTTAAGCATCGCCAGGAAGCGCTTGAGCAAGAGGGCATGCCGCCCATTCCCGCCCTGCAAGCGGCCGCGCAACAGGTGGTTTCTCGCCAGTTAGAGTTCACGTCGATTCCCAAGCGCTTTGGTATTCCCATGCGGGAAATTTGGGAGCTCCAGCAGCGCCTGCCCCAGCGGCGCGGTAAAAAAGCCTTTCAAACCCGTGAGCATCCGCGTTTTCGGGCCGGCTATGACCTGCTACTGCTACGCGAACAAGCGGGCGAAATACCCAGCGGTTTAGGCGAATGGTGGACAGCGTTTCAGCGCGGTGATGAGCACGAACAGCGCCGCTTGCTGCAAAAAGTCGGCGGCGACCCCGCCAGCCAAGGCGATCGTCGTCGCAAACGGCGTCGTAAGCCGAGCGCGCAAGACTAGTGGGCAAGAGCGTAGTGAGTGAAAGAGTCGTGGGCGCACCTTTCCAGCGTGCCTATATCGGCCTAGGTAGCAACTTGGCTTCGCCGATCGACCAGGTTCGCCAAGCGCTTAGCGAGCTGGCTACGCTGCCACTCAGCCAGTTAGTGGCGGCGTCATCGCTTTATGCCAGCCGCCCGGTGGGGCCACAGGATCAGCCTGACTTTATCAATGCCGTAGCGGCACTGGATACTCGTCTTTCACCGCTAGCGCTACTTGATCAGCTTCAGGCGTTAGAGCAGCAGCATCGCCGCCGCCGCCAGCGTCACTGGGGCCCGCGCACGCTAGATCTCGACCTACTGCTCTACGCCGATGAGCACATCGACACCCCACGGCTGCGCGTACCGCATCCGCAAATGAACGCACGCGCCTTTGTATTGGTACCACTGGCTGAGATCGCCCCCACGCTCGTTGTTGATCAGCAGCCGCTAACCGCGTGGTGCGAACGCATTGAACCAGTGCTACCGTCTGACACACATCTCGACACCGACCGCCCATTCAGGTAACAATTGCCGGTTACGCCACACTCAACAATGGTCGGCCGCCCCTATCGCATCGGCCTTACGTAGAACTTACGTAAAATAAGAGAGCACGCCATGAAAACCGTCACCTTAAGCACGCTGCAGGCCTACAAGCAGGCTGGCGAGACGTTCAGTTGCCTGACCGCTTACGATGCCTCCTTTGCCCACGCGGCAAGCCACGCAGGGATTGATGTTCTGCTGGTGGGTGATTCACTGGGCATGGTGCTTCAAGGCCATAACAGCACGTTACCGGTCACTATTGAAGACATCGTTTATCACACCCGCTGCACTGCACGCGGCAAAGGCCACAGCCTGTTAATGGTTGACCTGCCGTTTATGAGCAACGCCACCACCGAACGGCTGCTGGAAGATGCCGGTGCCGTAATGCGCGCAGGCGCAGAAATGGTCAAGCTGGAAGGCGAAGCGTGGATGGCCGAGGGCATTCGTGAACTCACCCGCCGCGGCGTACCGGTGTGCGCGCACTTGGGCTTAACCCCGCAAACCGTGCATCAGCTAGGGGGTTATAAAGTGCAAGGGCGCGAAGCCGCTCACGCTGAACGCATCATCAACGATGCTAAAATTCTTGCCGATGCGGGTGCCTCTGTGATTCTGCTTGAGTGCGTTCCCGCAAGCCTGGGTAAAGCGGTGACCGCAGCGCTGGATGTGCCGGTGATTGGCATAGGCGCGGGGCCAGATACCGATGGCCAGATTCTGGTGATGCACGATGTGCTCGGCGTTACCCATGGCCGCACGCCGCGTTTTGTCAAAAACTTTATGGCCGATGCTGACAGCATTCAAACCGCCTTCCAGCACTACCACGAAGCGGTCAAAACGCGCGCGTTCCCGGCTCAAGAGCACTGTTTTTAAACCCCTTTTTTGCTACTAACGCGAAACGATTATGCGCACTTTGCGAGATATTGATGAACTTCGCAGTACGCTGCGAGCGTACCGCCAACGCGGCCAGCGTATTGCCCTGGTGCCCACGATGGGTAATCTTCATGCAGGGCATCTAGCGTTGGTGACCTGCGCGCGCCAGCATGCCGATATCGTGGTGGCCAGTTTGTTTGTCAACCCGATGCAGTTCGGCCCCGGCGAAGATCTAGACGGCTACCCAAGAACGTTTAGCGCCGACCAAGCGCAGCTCACCGAGGCTGGCTGTGATGTGCTGTTTGCCCCAGCGGTAAGCACGCTTTACCCGAATGGCTTAGACGCCCAGACCCGCGTGCATGTGCCCGAGGTGGGCGAGGGGCTATGCGGTGGTTCACGACCCGGTCATTTCGACGGTGTCTCTACCGTGGTCAGCATGCTGTTTAACCTGGTGCAGCCGGATATCGCCTGCTTCGGTGAAAAGGATTACCAGCAGCTGGCGGTGATTCGCAAGCTGGTGCGCGACCTGCATATGCCGATTGAGATTATCGGTGTGCCTATCGTGCGCGCAGAGGATGGCTTGGCGCTGTCATCGCGCAATGGCTATTTAAGTAGCGAGGAGCGCGCAACCGCCCCTGCCCTCTACCGCACGCTCTGTGTACTGCGCGATGCTCTGGAACGCGGCGAGCCCATTGAAACAATTATTCACCAGGGCAAAACGGCGCTGTATGATGCGGGTTTTACGCCAGACTATTTGGAACTGCGTGACGCGACCCTCGCCCCGGTTAGCCCAACAACTCGCCATGCGGTACTGCTGGCCGCGGCAACGCTAGGCCCTGCTCGATTAATCGACAACCTCAGCGTGCAGTTACCAGCCACGACAGCAACCGGCCAATAAGCGACCACTTAGTGACGACTTAGTGACCCGCTAGTCACCAATTGAGTAACGAAGGAATTCTAATGCACACTATTATGCTCAAAGCCAAGCTACACATGGCCCGCGTCACTCACGCGGTGCTCAACTACGAAGGCTCCTGCGCCATCGACGGCGACCTGCTGGATATGGCGGGCATTCGTGAAAACGAGCAGATTCAGATTTACAACGTCGAAAACGGCGAGCGCTTCACCACTTACGCTATTCGCGGTGAAGAAGGCTCCAAGCTTATTTCGATCAACGGCGCTGCCGCTCACCTCGCCGCGCCCGGCCATCGCATTATTATCTGCAGCTATGCCCACTACTCGGAAGCCGAACTGGAAAACCATCAGCCGGCGCTGGTGTATCTTCAGGAAGGCAATCATGTCAGCCACACCAGTAACATTATTCCGGTGCAGTTGGCTTAGCAGTGACGTGCTTGCACCCCTAACGTGCTTTCACCCCTTTGTGAAACGGGCCATTTACGTGGCCCGTTTTTTTATTTGCCTATATTTACCTATATTTGCCTACAAATGCGTATTGCCGCCATGCACACACTTCCCCTATGCTGAAGAGACGGCTGACAAGTACAGCTGATAGAGCACGCCTTTTGGGCATCTGGCATCAGACTGTCTGTTAAGTTAATTACTCCAGGAGTCATTTTATGCAAGAAGTAGTCATTGTTGCGGCACGCCGCACCGCTGTGGGCGCTTTTGGTGGATCTCTCGCAGGTATTGCAGCGAGCGACTTAGGCGCGCTAGTGATCAAAGATATTCTCGCTACCACCGGTGTTGCCGCCGACCAGGTTGATGAAGTGCTGCTGGGCCAGGTGCTTACCGCAGGCGTGGGTCAAAACCCGGCGCGCCAAGCGGCTATCAAAGCGGGCCTGCCGGATTCGGTACCTGCCATGACCATCAATAAAGTCTGCGGCTCGGGTCTAAAAGCGTTACACCTCGCCACCCAGGCGATTCGCTGTGGCGATGCTGAACTCATTCTGGCGGGCGGCCAGGAAAACATGTCGGCGTCGCCTCATGTATTGCCCAACTCGCGCAACGGCCAGCGCATGGGTGATTGGAAGGCTATCGACTCCATGGTGCATGACGGCCTGTGGGATGCCTTCAATAATTACCACATGGGCATTACTGCCGAGAACTTAGCCGAGAAATACGCCATTACCCGCGAAGCGATGGATGAGTTCGCTGCCGCCTCTCAGCAGAAAGCCGCGGCGGCCATCAAAGACGGCAAGTTCAAAGGCCAGATCGTGCCGGTGGAAATTCCCCAGCGCAAAGGCGACCCAGTGGTGTTTGATACCGACGAGAACCCACGCGAAGTCTCTGCCGAAAAGCTCGGCGGCATGCGCCCCGCGTTTAAGAAAGACGGCACCGTTACTGCAGGTAACGCCTCGTCGCTCAACGATGGTGCAGCAGTGGTTATGCTCTGCTCGGCGGAAAAAGCCAAACAGCTTGGCCTGGAGCCACTGGCACGTATCGCCGCCTACGCCAACGCAGGCGTTGACCCCGCCATCATGGGCATTGGCCCCGCCCCGGCCACCCGCCGCTGCCTGGAAAAAGCTGGCTGGAGCCTGGACGACCTTGACCTGGTAGAAGCCAATGAAGCGTTTGCCGCCCAAGCGCTATCGGTTAATAAAGAGCTGGGCTGGGATGTGAGCAAAGTGAACGTTAACGGCGGGGCCATCGCGATTGGCCACCCAATCGGTGCCTCCGGTTGCCGCATACTGGTCACTTTGCTTCATGAAATGATCGCCCGCGACGCTAAAAAAGGCCTCGCGACGCTGTGTATCGGCGGTGGTCAGGGTGTTGCGTTGGCTATCGAGCGTCCTTGATATACTCCGTAACACTCCCACTGCAATCCAAGCCCCCGTCACTCACGGGGGCTTTTTTTACTTACACTTGATCAGCGTGCCTTCTGCCCAACTACCTTGGCGGGTGTGCTCAGTACCAGCAATGCCCCTAGCAGGAACAATCCTGATGCGGTCCACATGGCAACGGGCAAGCTAGTGTCATCCACTATCTGCCCACCAAACATGGCCCCCAAACATGGCCCCCAGGCCGATGACCTATTAAACGTAAATGCCATCAGCGCAGTGGCCGCTTCGGTATTAGGCGCGGTGCGCAAAATCCAGGTTTGGATGCTGACCGCCACCGCCCAAAATCCACCGATACTCAAACCCACCAGCACCCGCGCTGAAAAGGCCGCGACCACGCCGGGCACGGTGACCATCAAACCTGTCTTTAACAAATAACAACGCCCTCGTCGCCAAAGGCGACGAGGGCGTTATCAGCAACCTAACGAGCGATTTAAATCGTGGCTTCGGTTTCCGTCACTTCCGCTGCAAAAGCCGCTTTCTCTTCTTCAGTGATCTCTTTCATCGACAGCTTCACGCGGTTGCGGTTGTCGATATCGAGTACCTTCACGATCACGTCATCGCCTTCGTTTAAGAAGTCACGCACGTTATTAACGCGCTCGGCAACGATCTGCGAGATATGCACCAGGCCATCGGTACCCGGCATGATGTTAACGAACGCACCGAAGTCGGCAATACGCACGACCTTGCCGTTATACAGCTTGCCGATTTCCGCTTCCGCTGTAATCGCCAGTACGGTGTCAATGGCACGTTTCGCAGCGGCTTTATCTTCCGCGTAGATACGCACGGTGCCGTCATCGTCCAGATCGATAGAAGCGCCGGTGTCTTCGCAAATTTTGCGAATGGTCGCGCCGCCTTTACCGATCACGTCACGGATCTTGTCAGGATCGATTTTGATCGTGGCCATCGACGGTGCGTTGTCCGAGACATCACTACGGCTCTGGCTGATTACGACATTCATCTGCTCAAGAATACTCAGACGCGCTGTCAGCGCTTGCTGTAGCGCAAGCTCCATAATCTCTTCATTGATGCCTTCGATCTTGATGTCCATCTGCAGGGCGGTAATGCCCTCTTCAGAACCGGCCACTTTAAAATCCATATCGCCAAGGTGATCTTCATCACCCAGGATATCGGTCAATACCGCAAAGCCGTCTGCGTCTTTTACCAAGCCCATGGCGATACCGGCGACCGGTGCTTTCAGCGGCACGCCTGCATCCATCAGTGCCAGCGAAGAGCCACACACGGATGCCATGGAGCTTGAGCCGTTAGACTCGGTGATTTCAGACACGACACGAATGGTATACGGGAAGGCGTCGGCAGAAGGCAGCATGGCTTGCACGCCACGACGCGCTAAACGGCCATGACCGATTTCGCGGCGCTTGGGACCACCCATAAAGCCCGCTTCGCCCACCGAGTAAGGAGGGAAGTTGTAGTGCAGCATAAAGCGGTCTTTACGCTCGCCTTCCAGCGATTCAATCAGCTGGGAGTCGCGCAGCGTGCCAAGCGTCGCGACAGCAATCGCCTGGGTTTCACCACGGGTAAAGATGGCGGAACCGTGCGCTTTCGGCAGCACGCCAACTTCAATCGCTAGCGGGCGAACGGTCTGATTATCACGGCCGTCAATACGCGGCTCGCCTTTTACTACCCGTGAGCGCACTACGCGTTTTTCCAAACCGGCAAAGGCACCTTTCACTTCATCACGGCTAAACTTGCCTTCCGCGGTGTCGCCTTCAGCGGCGGCCAGTTGCTCTATGGCTTGGTCTTTCAACTCAGCCAGTGCATCTTGGCGCTGCATTTTGTCGGTGATGCGGTAGGCATCGCCCACTTTAGCTTCAAAGGCATCGGCCATGGCGGCTTTTAGCGCCACGTTCTCTTCGGCGGCTTGCCATTCCCAGCGCGGCTTGCCTGCTTCAGCAACCAGTTCGTTGATAGCAGTGATCGCGACCTGCATCTCCTGGTGGCCGAACAGCACAGCGCCGAGCATTTCGTCTTCGAGCAGCTCTTTAGCTTCAGACTCCACCATCAGCACGGCTTTTTCAGTACCGGCGACAACCATATCCAACTCAGACGTGGCCAGCTCTTCAACCGTGGGGTTGAGGAAGTAACCTTGCTCTTCGTTAAAACCAACGCGCGCCGCGCCAATCGGGCCACTAAACGGTACGCCAGAAATGCTCAGCGCCGCGGAAGTGCCCAGCAGCGCGGCAATATCCGGATCGTGGTTACGATCGGTAGAGAGAACGGTACAGACCACCTGCACTTCGTTCATAAAGCCTTTGGGGAATAGCGGACGGATCGGGCGATCGATTAGCCGCGAGGTCAGCGTTTCTTTCTCAGTGGGACGCCCTTCGCGCTTGAAGAAGCCGCCAGGAATCTTGCCTACTGCGTAGGTTTTCTCTTGGTAGTGTACCGAGAGTGGGAAAAAGGGTTGGCTCGGGTTGGCCTCTTTACGAGCGACCACGGTACACAGCACGACGGTGTCATCCATGGTAACCATGACAGCGCCGGTAGCTTGGCGAGCAATACGCCCGGTTTCGAGCGTGACGGTGCTACGACCGTACTGGAACGTTTTCTTTACCGGATTCACAGCGACTTCCTTCAGCATTTGCAATATCTACTTGTCTATTCGTTTAGGTCGTTTTGACTGGTCACTATTCTAGGCGCTGTGGCGCCATACGGCTACCAGTTCCCTTGCGTGTTAAAGAGCAAATATAAAAAAACGGGCAACTCACAAGGAGCTGCCCGTTTTCAATCACTGCCGTTAACGCTTAACGACGTAGACCTAAACGCTGAATCAGAGACTGATAGCGTTCGAAATCTTTACGCTTTAGGTAATCCAGCAGCTTACGACGCTGGTTAACCATGCGGATCAGACCACGACGTGAGTGGTGATCCTGCTTGTTGGTTTTGAAGTGGTCCTGCAGGCCATTGATGTTGGCGCTCAGCAGTGCAACCTGCACTTCAGGGGAACCGGTATCGTTATCGCCGCGGCCGTATTCGGTGACGATCTCGGCCTTCTTCTCAGCGGTTAAAGCCATCTCTATCTCCAGTAAGCAATATGCCTAAAAATGAATGGGTGAGACCACGCATATTTGCAGTCTCAAGCTACTAATTTTTTCCAGCTAACGTTCTGCTAGCTAAATGTCTACTAGCTAATTTCACGTGAACAGTTGCCTCCTTGCAACGCTGTTTACGAGATAGCGACAGTACTTAACAGCCGCTTAGGTGCCACTTCCTGAGCACCTTTCACTACGCCAAGGCCGATAAACGTCTCGGCGTAGTAAAGTCTGGCTATTTCGTCTGGGGCTAATGCGCCGGTTTCGAGCGCAGCAGGCTGGCCATGGGCCAAACGGGCGTGCGCGGTATCGTCTACCGTCAACGACGGCAAATGATCGACCAGCACATCCACCGGCATTAGCTCAGCTTCCAGTGCCGCTTGGTCGGCCAAGGCTTCCAAGGCGTCTAGCGTCCACATTGCATCGGCTAAAAAAGGCCCTGTTTTGAGCCTTCTTAGTTGACTGATGTGTGCCCCACAGCCAAGCGCTTGACCAATATCTTCGGCTAACGTGCGGATGTAAGTGCCTTTGCTGCAGCTTACTTCCAGCTCAAACGCCGTGCCATCAAACGAAAGTAGGCGCGCATCATACACGCTTACCCGCCGGGCTGCACGCTCTACGTGCTTGCCTTCGCGGGCCAGCTCGTAAAGTTTTTTGCCCTGATGCTTTAGCGCCGAATACATGGGCGGCACTTGGTCAATCTCACCGCGAAAGCGGGTGAGCACAGCTTCCACGTCATCGACGCTTAGGCTGGGAACCTCATGCTGCTCAATTATCGTGCCTTCCGCATCGCCGGTATCGGTGATCACCCCCAGCTCTACCCGGGTGCGATACATCTTATCGGCTTCCAGCAAGTGCGATGAAAACTTGGTGGCTTCCCCAAGGCAAATCGGCAATAAGCCGGTGGCCATTGGGTCTAGCGTGCCGGTGTGCCCGGCTTTTTGAGCCTGGAACAGCCGCCGCACGCGCTGCAGCGCGTGGTTGCTGGAAACGCCCTTGGGCTTGTCCAGCAGCAGCACACCATTGACCGGCAAACCGCGACGTTGACGCGCCACTAGCGAGTTTCCTCTCTTTGCTCGGCGTCGTTGTCTGGGTCATCGTCTTGATAGCGCGCACGGTCGGTCGTCACCGCTTCATCAATCAGTGAAGAAAGATGCTGGCCGCGCACCACGCTTTCATCGAAATGAAAACGCAGTTCCGGTACGTGACGTAGCTTGATGCGCTTAGCAATCTGGCTTCTTAGAAAACCGGCAGCGCGCTTAAGCACCTGCAGGTTCTCTTTAATACGCTCGGGCTCTTGCTCACCCAACAAAGTAACGTAGACATCAGAGTAGCCAAGGTCGCGGCTAACGGTAACACCGCTGACTGTGACCATGCCTAAACGTGGGTCTTTCACTTCGCGTTGAATAAGCACCGCCAGCTCCTTTTGGAGCTGGTCGGCTACCCGGTCGGTACGCTTAAATTCGCGCATGTTTAGCTCCTCGTAACCTTACAGGCTACGCTCGACCTTCACTTGGTCGAAGACTTCGATCTTATCGCCGACTTGGACATCGTTGTAGTTCTTCACGCCGATGCCACACTCCATGCCGTTGCGCACTTCCTGCACATCGTCTTTGAAGCGGCGCAGCGATTCGAGTTCGCCTTCGTAGATCACTACGTCATCGCGCAACACGCGGATCTTCTTATTACGATGCACGCTGCCTTCAATGACCATACAGCCGGCAATCGCACCAATCTTCGGTGCACGGAAGACATCGCGTACTTCAGCAATACCGACGATTTCTTCTTTCCACTCAGGTGCGAGCATACCGCTCATCGCCTGTTTGACCTCGTCGATCAGCTGGTAAATAACGCTGTAGTAGCGCAGATCCAGGCCTTCACGTTCGATGATCTCACGGGCAGCGGCGTCAGCACGGACGTTAAAGCCGACCACAATGGCTTCAGATGCTAGCGCCAGGTTGGCATCGGTACCGGTGATACCGCCGACACCCGAGGAAACCACAGCCACTTCCACTTCACTGGTGGAGAGCTCTTCCAGGGCACCTTTGATCGCTTCCAGCGAGCCTTGAACGTCGGCTTTGAGGACGATGTTGACCTTGGCCACTTCGTCTTGGCCCATCTGGCTGAACATGTTCTCCAGTTTGGCCTTCTGCTGACGCGCCAGGCGCACTTCGCGGTATTTACCCTGACGGAAGTTCGCCACTTCACGGGCTTTCTTCTCGTCGGCCACGACCATGAAGTCGTCACCGGCATCCGGCGTACCGCCCAGGCCTTGAATCTCTACCGGCATGGCCGGGCCAACCGAATCGACTTGCTGGGCAAGTTCGTTGGTCAGCGCACGCACACGACCGTAGTGCAAGCCAGCCAGGACGATATCGCCCTTTTTCAGCGTACCGTTCTGAACCAGTACGGTAGCGACCGGACCACGACCTTTATCAAGGCGTGACTCAACCACCACACCTTTACCCGGCGCGGAAGGCACGGCTTTTAGCTCAAGCACTTCGGAGGCCAGCTGGATCGCTTCCAGCAGCTCTTCCATACCTTCACCGGTCTTAGCGGAAACGTGCACAAACTGGGTGTCGCCGCCCCACTCTTCAGAGATCACGCCGTGCTGGGAAAGCTCGTTCTTGATCCGGTCAAGGTCGATACCCTGCTTGTCGATCTTGTTCACCGCCACCACCATGGGCACTTCGGCGGCTCTGGAGTGCTCAATCGCCTCAATGGTTTGCGGCATTACGCCGTCATCCGCTGCAACGACCAGAATCACCACGTCGGTTGCCTTGGCACCACGGGCACGCATGGCGGTAAACGCCGCGTGGCCTGGGGTATCCAGGAAGGTTACGCCACCGTGGCTGTCTTCCACGTGGTAAGCGCCGATGTGCTGGGTAATACCGCCCGCTTCACCGGTGGCCACTTTCGCTTTACGAATGTAATCGAGCAGCGAGGTTTTACCGTGGTCAACGTGCCCCATCACCGTCACAACAGGTGAACGGGTGATTTCTTCGCCTTCGTAGGAGATGCCTTCGAGCATTTCCGTTTCCAGCGCGTCATCTTTCACCAGCTTCGGCGTATGGCCCATCTCTTCTACCACGATCGCCGCTGTATCCTGATCGATGGTTTGGTTGATGGTGACCGCTGCGCCCATGTTAAACATGGCCTTGATCACTTCGTTGGCTTTGATCGACATTTTGTCGGCCAATTCCGCCACGCTGATCGATTCAGGGATCGATACTTCACGCACGATCGGCTGAGTCGGCTTTTGGAAAGCGTGCTTGCCGTTGCCGGTCTGGTTGCCACCGCGGCGACCACCACGACGCTGCTCGGCACGTTTTACCTTCTTACCGCCGCCGCCACGCTTGCGCTCTTCGCGATCACCACGGTCTTCATCGTCGCGCCGACCTTTGGCCTTCGCTGCCGTTTTCTTGGGTGGCGCGGTACGACGGTCAGAGCGGCCTTCTTTCGGCGGCGCTGGCGGCATATCGTCACCTGACGGTGTGTCGTCAATCTCAAGATTGGGCACGTCGATATCAGTCTTAGCGGGCGCTTTTGCTGCTGACGGTGCTTTCGGCTTCGCATCAGCTTGCTGCTGACGCGCCGTTGATTCCGCTACCTGGGCAGCCACCTGAGCCGCGCGCGCTTTCTGCGCCGCTGCTTTCTCTTCGGCTTCCCGCGCAGCATTCACTTTGCGCTCGGCTTCCGCTTCTGCCATGTCGCCTACTAACTGGCGTGGGCCAGTGTAGCTGGGCTCTGCGGCTTTCGGCTTTTCATCTTCAGCGCTTTTGACGTAGGTTTTTTTCTTACGTACCTGCACTTCGATGGTTTTGCCGCGCTCGCCGGTATTGATGCGGCTGCGGGTTTTGCGCGTTAGTGTGATGCGGTTTTTACCCGCCTCTGGGGTATCGCTACCGCCGTGACTTTTCTTCAAAAAGCTCAGCAGTTTCTGCTTATCTTCTTCAGACACGGCATCATTTTCAGAAGCGTGTTGCAAACCCGCTTCTTTCATTTGTTCTAATAGGCGAGGCACATCACGGCCCACCTTTCCTGCGAAATCTTTAACTGTCATATCTGACATAGTGACCCTCCTCAACCCGTGACCTGTTTACTGTGTGTTCGAATCCGATGCGTTATCGTCTTCAAACCAGGGCGCACGGGCAGTCATGATCAGTGCCGCTGCGCGCGCTTCGTCCAACTCCTCGATATCGACCAGATCGTCGACAGACTGCTCGGCGAGATCTTCCATAGTGACAATGCCGCGGCTGGCCAGTATGAAGGCCAGGTGGCGCTCCATGCCATCCATCTCCAGCAAATCAGCGGCTGGCTGGGCACCGTCTAGCGCTTCTTCCGAGGCAATGGCCATCGTCAGCAGCTCGTCTTTCGCACGTGCACGTAGTGCCTCGACTAAATCTTCATCGAACTCTTCGATTTCGAGCATCTCTTCCAACGGCACGTAAGCGACTTCTTCCAGGGTTGTGAACCCTTCTTCCACCAACAGGCGCGCGACATCTTCATCCACTTCAAGGTGCTGGATAAAGGTGTCGACTAGGCTATCAACCTCTTGGTCACGCTTAGACTCTGCTTCCTCTTCGGTCATGACGTTGATACGCCAGCCGGTGAGCTCAGAGGCCAAACGTACATTTTGACCGCTTCGGCCAATGGCCTGGGCAAGGTTGTCTTGCGCCACGGCCACATCCATCGCGTGGGCATCTTCGTCCACAAGAATAGACCCAACATCGGCCGGTGCCATGGCGTTGATCACCAGCTGGGCAGGATTGTCGTCCCACAGCACGATATCGACACGTTCGTTTTGCAATTCCGAGGAAACAGCTTGAACGCGCGAACCGCGCATACCCACGCACGCACCGACAGGATCAATGCGCCGATCGTTGGTTTTTACGGCAATCTTGGCTCGTGAACCAGGATCGCGCGCCGCGCCTTTTATCTCAATCAGCTGTTCAGCAATTTCAGGCACTTCAATTTTGAACAGTTCAATAATGAACTCAGGGCAGGTGCGGGAAAGCTGAAGCTGGGCACCCCGTGCTTCCGGATCTACTTTTACCAAGAGAGCACGCACCCGCTCGTTCATGCGGTAACGCTCACCGTGAATCATTTCATTACGTGGCAAAAACGCTTCGGCATTTTCGCCTAAATCAATGATCAGGCCGTCGCGGGTGGTCTTTTTAACAATCCCCGCCACCAGCTCACCTTCACGATCAGCATATTGGCGCACCACTTCAGCACGCTCAGCCTCGCGCACTTTCTGCACGATGACCTGCTTAGCGGTTTGCGCAGCGATACGGCCAAACGCGGCATTTTCGATGCTTTTTTCAACCACGTCGCCTAACTTAAGCGGCGGGTCGCGCTGTTCAGCGATGGTTTCTTTAATTTCGTAATCTGGCGTTTCGAATTCGTCGTCTTCCACCACTGTCCACATGCGGAAGGTTTCGTATTCGCCAGTGCGGCGGTCAATATGCACGCGCACATTGGCTTCTTCTTTATCAAAACGCTTGCGTGACGCGCTCGCAAGAGCCGCTTCTACCGCGTCGAAGATGACCTCACGTGGGACGCCCTTCTCATTGGAGATCGCGTCAACGACCATTAAAATTTCTTTACTCATGCGTATGCCTCGCCAGAAAACCTATCCTTATGTGCATCACCCCGGCAGCCTGCCGGCAGCGCCGCCACTCGGTCAATTGTCGAACTGCGGTACAATGTGAGCAGAATCAATACTTTCAATTGGAAAGCAGTACTCTTCGCCATCCAGCTGCAGCAGTACTTCATCTCCTTCAACACCCACCAGCAGCCCTTGATACTTGCGCCGCCCGTCAAAGGCAGTACGCAGTTTCAGCGCGACGTGATGACCTTGAAAGCGGGTAAACTGATCCAGGGAATACAAGGGGCGCGCCATGCCCGGCGAGGAGACTTCCAACCGATACTCACCGGCAATGGGGTCTTCAACATCCAAGACAGCACTGACCTGGCGGCTAATATCTGCGCAATCTTCCACGCTGACACCACTTTCGCGCTCGATATAAATGACCAGCCGCGAATTTTTGCCCTGGGAAAGATGGTCGATACCCCACAGTTCAAAGCCCATGGCGGCAACAACAGGTTCAATCAGCGCGTGAAGCGCAGCGTGTTTCGTGGCCACAGACAAGCTCCTATAGCCGTTGCATCAGGCACCTGGCCAGGAGTGATAAGAAAAGCTAGGTGGCTGATTGGCGTTACTCGGAAATGTGTCGCCGGTGATCCGAACGACATCCGCTATTTAGATATTCGTACTAACATTAGATATTCGTGCTAACAAGAGCGGGCACAGAAAAACAACAACCCAACGCTCTTGCTAGCTAAAAGCTGCTAACAAAAAGCCCCTTCACTGGAAGGGGCTTTTTGAAAGAATCCTTGAGTACCATCTTAGAGACATGCAGTAGGCTTTGCCTGACAAAAGTTAGTGTTTTCAAACATTGCAGGAAGAAAACAAAACAGCTACATGCTACTAGGAAATGGTAGCGGGGACCGGATTTGAACCGATGACCTTCGGGTTATGAGCCCGACGAGCTACCAGACTGCTCCACCCCGCATCAATCTAGACCGACGATAATAGACACTAAAGCTATCCACGTCAAGAACTACTTTCTCTAAGAGTTGCTTACTTCGAGAGCTACTTACTTCGAGGACTACTTACTGCGAAGCTATCTAGCGTCAAGAAGCACTTACTTAGAGCTGTTTTTCGCTTCAGCTGCCAAACTTGGCAATCTGGTAACAAAAAAACATTCTGGCTGTAACGGAAGAATATTCTGAAGAGCTAGCGAGCTAGCAAAACAGATGGTGCCGAAGGCGGGACTTGAACCCGCACGACCATACGGTCACTACCCCCTCAAGATAGCGTGTCTACCAATTCCACCACTTCGGCATCAGGGGAGGCTAAAGAAACGTTACTGTCTAGACAATTTTTCCTACCTAGACAACCTTTCCTATCTAGACAATCTTTCCGTCTAAACAGCGAGTTCTACTTACTCGCTGCTTTCCTCTAGCACTGGCGCGGTATTATCCACACCTGCAGGCCTGTCGTCAAGCGTCGGAATGCCTTGCTGTTGCTCGATTAAGCGCGAGTCAGGAATACCTGCCTCTGGTGCCTGGACGGCCTGAGTAGCAAAGTAAGCCAGCGCCATTGAAGTAACGAAGAAGCCCGCTGCCAGAATAGCCGTTGTGCGCGACAAAAAATTACCGCTGCCCCGCGAACCAAAGACCGTTTGTGAAGCTCCGCCCCCGAAAGCGGCACCGGCTTCGGCACCTTTACCCTGCTGAAGCAGAATGAGTACCACCAGGGCGACCGCAATCACCACATGAATCATAAGAATTGCAACTTGCATGGCGTTATCCTGCTGACTGACAAATAGTATAAAAATCATCGATCTTTAGTGAGGCTCCGCCCACTAGACCGCCGTCTATATCCGGCTGAGCAAGCAGCTCAGCCGCATTACTTGCATTCATACTGCCGCCGTAAAGCAAGCGCAGCTGTTCAGCTAACCCCTTATCAAAGCCCGCCTGGTAGGCACGAATACCTGCCATGACCTCCTGGGCTTGCTCAGGCGTGGCCGTGCGCCCGGTACCAATCGCCCAAACGGGCTCGTAGGCAATCACTACCTGTTTACGCTGTTCTGGCTCTAAGCGGGACATTGCGTATCCCACTTGGCGAAGCACCACATCCATCGTGCGGCCTGCATCACGCTCTTCCAGGGATTCTCCCACGCAAAGGATTGGTTTGAGCTCAACACTCAAGGCGGCCAATAGGCGTGCAAAGATCTGTTCGTCGCTCTCTTTATAGAGCTGACGTCGTTCCGAGTGCCCTACCAGCACATAAGCAACCGCAAACTCTTTGAGCATACGGCCACTCACTTCACCAGTATGCGCTCCAGAGTGAATAGGATTCAGCGTTTGCGCGCCCAGTGTCAGCACTGTTCCTTGAAACGCATGACGCGCCGCGTCCAAATAGGGGAACGGCGGAATGATAACGACATCCACATTCGTTGGCGATACGGCGTTAGCGAACGCCTGGCCAAATTCATTGATCAGCGCCAAAGAGCCGTTCATCTTCCAGTTGCCAGCAATTAAAGGCGTACGCATCGACTCTCCTCACTCAAGATGGAGCGAAATGGTATAGGAGCGGCCTTGTCAAGACAACCGCTGTTGCAGCATAGCTAGGGTTCGTTAGGGGCGTTAGCTGAGCAAAGCCTGCACCTGGCCGGCTAACGTGCGGGCTAATTGCTCCACATCCAAATGGGCGCGCCCTTCCACCATGACACGGATCAATGGTTCTGTCCCTGAAGGACGCAGCAACACTCGCCCTTGATCACCCAGCTCATGCTCCAACGCAGCAACCGCTTGCTGAAGAGGCGCAGACCCCATCACCTCTTTGGCGTTGATGCCGGCGGGCAGGCGAACATTGATCAATGCTTGAGGCACTTTCTCAAATTCTTTTAGCAAGTCTGGGAGGCTTTTCTGTTCACGCATCATCAGCGCTAACACCTGCAGCGCCGACACAATCCCATCGCCGGTGGTTTGCACATGGCCGCACATAATATGCCCCGACGATTCGCCGCCCAATTCCCAGCCATTAGCGGTCATGCGCTCCATTACAAAGCGGTCGCCCACTTTAGCCCGCTCAAAGGGAATACCCAGCTTATCAAGCGCCATGCCAAGACCGAAATTAGACATCAATGTGCCTACGACGCCACCTTCAAGCAGCCCCCGTTCGTGACGATCGCGGGCAATCAAATAAAGAATATCATCGCCATCAACTTCACGGCCGTCGCTGTCTACCAGCAGTACACGGTCACCATCGCCGTCAAAGGCAATACCCAGGTCGGCTTTTTGTTGGATCACTGCAGCGCTAAGCGCGGCGGGATGGGTTGAGCCCACCTCTTGGTTAATGTTCAACCCATCTGGCGTGGTGCCTATTGTCGTGACATCTGCCCCCAGTTCACGAAAAACGCTGGGCGCAATATGGTAAGTGGCACCGTTAGCACAATCTAAAACAATGTTAAGGCCGTGCAAGCTGAGTCGATCAGGCAGCGTCGATTTACAGAACTCGATATAACGGCCAGCGGCGTCATCTATCCGCGTTGCTTTACCCAGCTGGGCAGCGGCTGCCGTCGTCAGCGGCATCTCAAGCATTGCTTCGATGCGGTCTTCGGTCTCATCGGGTAGCTTTTTGCCTTCAGCGGAAAAAAACTTGATGCCATTATCATCAAACGGATTGTGCGATGCTGAAATAACAATGCCCGCATCGGCACGAAACGTGCGGGTTAAATAGGCAATGCCTGGCGTGGGCATTGGCCCCAATAGCGAAACATCGACACCTGCCGCGGAAAGCCCTGCCTCTAAAGCGGACTCAAACATATAGCCAGAAATACGCGTGTCTTTGCCGATCAGCACCCGGGTTCGACCTTTATCCCTACGCAGCACTTGCCCTGCGGCCCAACCCAGCTTGAGCATGAAGTCTGCAGTAATGGGTGATTCACCCACCGTGCCGCGAATACCATCGGTACCAAAATAGCGCCTTGTCATGCGTCAGACTCCTTGTTAAACAGCGGTTCGCAACCTTCCTGTAATACCGCCCACGCCATATTGACGGCGTCTACTGTTTCACCGACATCATGCACACGTAGAATATTCGCCCCGCGCTCTACTGCCATGGCAGAGAGCGCCAAACCACCCGAGAGACGCTCTTCTACTGGGCGACCCAACACGTTACCAATCATGCTCTTGCGCGACATACCCACTAGCACGGGAAGCTCTAGCGATTGCAGCGACTGCATATATTTCAATAAGCGTAGATTGTGTTCTACGGTTTTGCCGAAACCAAAACCAGGGTCGACCAACAGCCGATGACGGCGCAGCCCGGAAGCCTCGCATTCAGCGACACGCCGCGCCAAATACTCAACCACCGCTTCTTCAACAGGCTGGTGATAGTTCGGCGCTTGCTGCATATCCTGAGGCTCACCCTGGCGATGCATCAAGCATACCGGCAGGCCGCTGCTAACGGCCGCGGCAAGAGCACCCTCACGCTCCAAGGAACGCACATCGTTAATCATTCCTGCGCCCAGCTCACTCACCTCACGCATGACCGCCGGGCAGCTGGTATCTACTGACACCAGCGCATCCAGCTCGCGCACTAAGGCTTCTACAACCGGAGCCACACGGTCTAGCTCTTGCTGCGGGCTAACAGTCAAAGCACCGGGGCGGGTGGACTCCCCACCCACATCAATCATGGCTGCGCCTTCTGCCAGCATGCGCTCGGCATGTCGCAAGGCATCATCTAACGCCACATGCTGGCCGCCGTCAGAAAAGGAGTCCGGCGTCACATTTAAAATACCCATTACGCGGGGAAACGATAGATCCAGCAGATGACGCCCACAGCGTAGCTGGAAAGCGTTGTCAGCGGTGTGCGTCGAAGAAGTGTCCAGAATTGGTTTCATGCTGCCGCCCAATCAAGAAAAGAAACATTGCTGTGTTATGCCCATAGCATAACAAAAAAGGCGCCCCATGATGGGACACCTTTGGCTCAAAACGCTGGTGTAACTATCTCAACTATTATCTTAGCAAGATGACTAGGGACCTGCAGGGCCACCTAATGGATCTGAGGGACGGCGGCGTGTTTTATCGTCATCCTCTTCGCCATCGTCTCCAGAAGCATTGTCTTTAGAAACGTCGTCTTTAGAAACGTCGTCTCCAGAAGCCTGAGCGTGCGGCTTGTCATCGCTGACAGGCGTGCCGCCACCGGATGAATCGCCATCGTTCCAACCTTCCGGCGGGCGCGGCTCACGCCCTTCCATGATGTCCTTCAGCTGAGTGGCATCAATGGTTTCGTACTTCATTAAGGCTTCGGCCATCGCATCAAGTTTATCGCGATTATCGGTCAGGATTTGACGCGCCTGCTCGTAGCAATCGTCAATAATCTTGCGCACTTCTTTATCCAGACGCGTGGTGGTATCACCGGACTTCATCTTGCCGCCACCCTGCCCAGGGCCGCCGAGGAACTGATGCGATTCATCCTCGTCGTACATAATCGGACCCATCTCATCAGACAAGCCCCATTTAGCCACCATGTTATGGGCCAGTTCAGTGGCACGCTTGATATCGTTGGAAGCACCGGTGGTCACACCGTTCGGGCCTAACGTCATCTCTTCAGCAATACGGCCGCCGAACAGCGAGCAAATCTGCCCCAGAATCTGCTGACGCGACAGGCTGTAGCGATCCTCTTCCGGCAGGAACATGGTGACACCCAGCGCACGACCGCGAGGAATAATCGTCACCTTGTAGACCGGGTCATGCGACGGCACGACCAGGCCAATAATCGCGTGCCCTGACTCGTGATACGCCGTGTTGAGCTTTTCTTTATCGGTCATGACCATCGATTTGCGCTCAGCGCCCATCATGATCTTGTCCTTGGCCAGTTCAAGCTCTTCCATGCTAACCAGGCGCTTATTGCGGCGCGCGGCAAACAGTGCGGCTTCGTTAACCAAGTTGGCTAAGTCCGCGCCGGAGAAACCTGGCGTACCGCGTGCGATAATCTGAGGCTTAACATCATCCCCCAGTGGCACCTTACGCAGGTGAACACCCAAAATGTGTTCGCGACCACGGATATCGGGCAAACCTACGGTTACCTGGCGGTCAAAGCGGCCTGGGCGCATCAATGCAGGGTCAAGCACATCGGGGCGGTTCGTTGCTGCAATAACGATGATGCCTTCATTAGCCTCGAAACCATCCATCTCGACCAGCAGCTGGTTCAACGTCTGTTCACGCTCGTCGTTACCGCCACCCATGCCGGTACCGCGCGAGCGGCCTACGGCGTCAATCTCATCGATAAAGATGATGCAGGGTGCCTGCTTTTTGGCCTGTTCGAACATGTCACGCACACGCGATGCACCGACACCCACGAACATTTCAACAAAGTCAGAGCCTGAGATAGAGAAAAACGGCACCTTGGCTTCACCAGCAATCGACTTCGCCAGCAGCGTTTTACCGGTACCTGGCGGGCCCACCATCAACACGCCGCGAGGAATCATGCCGCCCAGGCGCTGGAATTTGGTTGGGTCACGCAGGAAGTCGACCAGCTCCTCTACTTCTTCCTTAGCTTCATCACAGCCTGCCACATCGGCAAAGGTTGTCTTAATCTGATCTTGAGAAAGCAGTTTGGCCTTCGATTTACCAAAGCTCATCGGGCCGCCTTTACCACCACCGGCTCCGCCCTGCATTTGGCGCATGAAGAACATAAAGATGCCCAAAATCAACAGAATCGGGAAGCTGGCGATCAGCAGCCGCGTCCAGATACTCTGCTGCTCTGGCTCTTTACCGACAACCGTCACATTGTTACTCAACAGGTCATCCATCAGCTTTGGATCTTCCGCCGATGGGCGGATGGTCTGAAACTGAGAGCCATCCGTGCGCTCACCGCTGATGGTGTAACCATCAATGACGACGCTACGTACCTGCTGATTTTGCACCTGCTGCACAAACTGGGAATAGTTGGTGGTTTGCGGTGCGCTTTCCGTACTGAAATTGTTGAACACTGTCAGTAGGACGGCCGCGATGACCAACCACAGAATCAGGTTCTTCGCCATATCATTCAAGGGGCTACCCTCATTACAAGAATCCGTCAGTTAAATCATGATGCTTAATACACCCTGGTACTCGTCAACCTGGTATTCATCAACCTGGTATTTATCAACCTAGTACTAGGACACTACATCAGCATCAAGCGTTCAACCATTGCCAAAGCGTCTTATGCCTCGGGCCATCTATGTCACGCGCACTCATTGCGACTAATGTGACACACGTTGCGCTTGCCTGTCTGGCAATCGCGCTGATAAATCTTGGCTATAAGCCATACGAGCGGCTAGAGCCGCTCGAACAACAGAGCCACACGGGCAGTCACCGAACTATACGGGCAATTGCCGAGCCACACGGGCAATCGCCGAACTATACGGACAATTAACCGCGAAACCCTTCTGCCAGAAAGTAGACTTCACGGGAGCGTGCCCGCGAGGCATCTGGTTTGCGCGTTACTACTTTGCTAAAGCTGCCGCGTAACTCTTTCAAGTAAGCGTCAAAGCCCTCACCTTGGAATACCTTAGCTAAAAAACGGCCGCCAAGTGACAACGTTTCGCGAGCCAACTCCAACGCTAACTCCACGAGATACATCGCCTGAGGCTGATCAATCGCTGCCATACCACTCATATTGGGGGCCATATCCGACATCACAAGGTCTACGCGACGATTATCAAGACGTTTTAGTATCGCGTCTAGCACCGCTTGTTCAGTGAAGTCGCCTTGGATAAAGTCCACACCGGCCAGCGCATCCATCTCGAGAATATCAGAGGCAATGACCACACCTTCTGGCCCAACTTTCTCGGCAGCAATCTGGCTCCACCCGCCAGGCGCTGCGCCTAGGTCGATCACCGTCATACCTGGACGAAACAGCTTATCCTTCTCATCCAATTCAATCAGTTTGTAGCTTGCGCGAGAGCGATAGCCATCTTGCCAGCTCTGCTTTACGTACTGGTCGTCAAAATGCTCCTTTTTCCAATTGGCGCTGGTCTTGCTCACTGAATGTTTACGACTTGGGGGCTTTTGCTGCATGTAGGAATCTAACACTGGAATAAGAGATGGGCGCATTCACGCGATTGCTTTCACTCGGTGGCATTTCACCGTAAGATGGAACGTTAAGCGCTAACCGGGATACCGCAAGATACCATGAGCTTGTCACAGGCACAAAAGAAAGCATTTCGTAGCATTGGCCACCACCTTAACCCCGTGGTCACCGTTTCTGAGAACGGCGTCTCCGAAAATTTGCTCGCAGAACTTAACCGCGCGCTCACTGATCACGAACTGATCAAAGTGAAGCTCGCTCTTCCTGAGCGTGATGATCGTGCTGCTATGATAGCCGAACTGATCGCCAACAGCCGCGCAGAGCTTGTACAAACCATCGGCAAAATGGCGCTGCTCTACCGCAGAAACCCGCAGGTGAACCCAAAGCTTTCTAATGTTACGCGCTTTGAGAACCACCACGGTCGGCATTAATTGCCAGGGTATCAACTACCTAAGTATTAATTTCCAGATAGCCAAACGCCCCTTCAACCGACCTAACGCAGGTCAGTTGAAGGGGCGTTTTTTTATCACACGTGTTCGACGTTACCTACTTCATACTCCACGTCGCCGCCGGGTGTTTTGACCACCACGACATCGCCTTCTTCTTTGCCGATCAGCGCACGGGCGATCGGAGAGGTGACCGAAATACGGCCGGACTTAATATCCGCCTCATCTTCGCCAACAATGCGGTAAGTGACTTCCGCGTCAGTATCCAGGTTAAGCAGCGATACCGTGACCCCGAAAATCACTTTGCCGGTTTTCGGCAATTTAGTGACATCAATCACTTGCGCGACGGAAAGCTTACTTTCGATTTCCTGAATGCGCCCTTCGATAAACCCCTGCTGCTCGCGAGCGGCGTGATACTCAGCGTTCTCTTTAAGATCACCGTGTTCACGCGCTTCAGCGATGGCCGCGATTACCTGCGGACGCGCTTCGCTTTTAAGGTGGTCGAGCTCTTCACGAAGGCTTCTTTCTCCCGCTACTGTCATCGGGACCTTGTTCATTGACTTGCTCCTGCATGCAGATCCTGAAGGCGCCGCACCGTAATCTCCCTACCGTACTCAAGCGCCATACAAACAGCATTAGCGCCCGCCAAGGTGGTCGCATAGGGCACCTTGCGCGAGAGAGCAGTACGGCGAATGACCGAAGAGTCGTTGATAGCCTGACGACCTTCAGTAGTGTTCACAATGTAGGCGATTTCGTCGTTCTTAAGCAGATCGACGATATGGGGACGGCCTTCGTAAACTTTATTGACGTGCTCCACGGCAAGCCCAGCAGCTTCCAGCGCCGCCGCCGTTCCTCGTGTTGCACATAGCGTAAAGCCCAATGCTAACAGAGAACGCCCTACTTCGATAATCCCTGCTTTGTCCGGCTCGCGCACGGAAAGGAACGCTTTACGCTCACCGGTTAGCGCAGGAATTGCCTCGCCTGCCCCCAGCTGGGCTTTAAAAAATGCCTCAGCGAAGGTATCGCCAGAGCCCATTACTTCACCGGTGGACTTCATTTCCGGCGAGAGGATCGGATCGACGCCAGGGAATTTATTAAACGGGAAAACCGCTTCTTTAACGCTATAGAAATGCGGCACTATTTCGCGCTCAAAGCCCTGTTCAGCCAGGGTTTTACCGGCCATGCAGCGGGCAGCGATTTGCGCCAGCGAAACACCAATGCACTTGGATACAAACGGCACGGTACGCGAGGCGCGCGGGTTGACCTCAATCACGTAGATCTCGCCATCCTGCCAGGCCAGCTGTACGTTCATTAAGCCTTTAACGCCCAGCTCAACCGCCATCTGCTTAACCTGTTCACGCATTTGGTCCTGCACATCAGCGGGCAGCGAGTAAGGCGGCAGTGAACAGGCGGAGTCGCCAGAGTGAACGCCCGCTTGCTCGACGTGCTGCATGATGCCGCCAATCACCACTTGCTGGCCGTCCGACACGGCATCGATATCAATCTCAATCGCCGCACTCAAGAAACGATCAAGCAGCACCGGCGAATCATTGGAAACCTTGACCGCGTGGGTCATGTAATTTTCAAGTTCAGAGGCGTCGTAAACGATTTCCATCGCCCGCCCGCCCAGCACGTAGCTGGGGCGCACGACCAGCGGGTAGCCAATTACCTCAGCTTTATCAAACGCTTCTTCAAAGCTGCGCGCCGTGGCATTGGGCGGCTGCTTTAGACCCAGCTTGTCGATCATCACCTGGAAGCGTTCGCGGTCTTCGGCGCGGTCGATGGCGTCTGGCGTGGTGCCGATAATCGGCACGCCTGCTGCTTCCAGCTCGCGAGCCAATTTCAGCGGCGTTTGGCCACCAAACTGAACAATCACGCCTACTGGCTTCTCTTTGTCGGCAATTTCGAGCACGTCTTCCAGGGTCACCGGCTCAAAGTAGAGACGATCAGAGGTGTCGTAGTCGGTAGAAACGGTTTCCGGGTTGCAGTTGACCATGATGGTTTCATAGCCGTCTGCATGCATGGCGAAAGCGGCGTGAACGCAGCAGTAGTCAAACTCGATGCCCTGGCCGATACGGTTGGGCCCACCGCCCAACACCATAATTTTCTGACGGTCAGACACATCGGCCTCGCACTCCTCTTCGTAGGTGGAGTACATATAGGCAGTATCCGAGGCGAACTCAGCGGCGCAGGTATCAACGCGCTTATAAACCGGGCGAATGCCCGCCGCTTGGCGAGTTTTACGGAACTCTTTTTCTGGCACACCCAGCAGTTTGGCCAGGCGCGCATCGCCAAACCCTTTGCGCTTAAGCTGGTAAAGCTCGCGGGTGGAAAAATCTGACAGCGTGCGCTTGGCGACAGCATTTTCAGTCAGCACTAAATCTTCAAGCTGCACCAGGAACCAGGGGTCGATATTGGTCAGTGCAAACACGTCTTCAACGCTCATGCCTGAACGCATGGCGTCGGCAATGTAGAAAATACGCTCGGCACCGGCGGCCTGCAGCTCGCCCTGGATGATCGCCATGTTGTCCGGCGTGAAATCGGTGATGATCGGATCAAGGCCATCGTTACCGGTTTCCAGACCGCGCAGGGCTTTCTGCAGCGACTCTTGGAAGGTACGGCCAATCGCCATCACCTCACCCACCGACTTCATCTGGGTGGTTAGGCGGTCGTTCGCTTGAGGGAATTTCTCGAACGTAAAGCGCGGGATTTTAGTGACCACGTAATCAATCGACGGCTCAAACGACGCAGGCGTGCGGCCACCGGTGATGTCGTTTTGCAGCTCATCCAGGGTGTAACCCACCGCCAGCTTGGCGGCGATTTTAGCAATCGGGAAGCCAGTGGCCTTTGATGCCAGCGCCGAGGAGCGCGACACCCGCGGGTTCATCTCGATAACCACTAAGCGGCCGGTTTTCGGGTCCATACCGAACTGGACGTTGGAGCCGCCGGTTTCCACACCAATCTCGCGCAGTACCGCGAGGCTGGCGTCCCGCATGATCTGGTACTCTTTATCGGTCAGCGTTTGCGCTGGCGCGACGGTAATCGAGTCACCGGTATGCACACCCATGGGGTCGAAGTTTTCAATCGCACAGACGATGATGCAGTTGTCGTTGCGGTCGCGCACTACTTCCATTTCGTACTCTTTCCACCCCAGCAGCGACTCATCAATCAGCAGCTCGTGGTTGTTGGAAAGCTCGAAACCGCGGGTACAAATTTCTTCAAACTCTTCCTTGTTGTACGCCACGCCGCCGCCGGAGCCGCCCATGGTGTAGGAAGGGCGAATAATGGTCGGGAAGCCCAGTTCAGCCTGAATTTCCCAGGCCTCCTCCATGCTGTGCGCGACTTTCGCTTTCGGGCACTCTAAGCCAATGCGCTTCATGGCCTGGTCGAACAGGTCGCGGTCTTCGGCCATGTTAATGGCATCGGCGTTGGCACCGATCATTTCAACATTGTACTTGGCAAGCACGCCGTGCTTTTCAAGCTCAAGCGCACAGTTCAGCGCCGTTTGGCCACCCATGGTGGGCAAAATGGCGTCCGGGCGTTCGGCTTCAATAATTTTTTCCACCGCCTGCCAAGTGATCGGCTCGATGTAGGTGGCATCGGCCATGGCCGGGTCGGTCATGATGGTGGCGGGGTTGGAGTTGACCAACACCACCCGGTAACCCTCCTCGCGCAGCGCTTTACACGCCTGAGCGCCGGAGTAGTCGAATTCGCAGGCCTGGCCGATGACAATCGGGCCAGCGCCAATGATCAAAATAGTATTGATGTCGGTACGCTTAGGCATAACGGTTCCCGCAAAAAATGGTGACGATGAACGACAAAAACGGCGTAACTGAGCAGCTAGAAAACAGCGCAGCCAGGATCAGCGGCGCGCTTGCATCATGGTGATAAAGCGATCAAACAGCGGCGCTACGTCGCGCGGGCCGGGGCTGGCTTCCGGGTGGCCTTGAAAGCTGAAGGCCGGCCGGTCGGTAAGCTCAATCCCCTGCAAGGTGCCATCAAACAGCGAGCGGTGCGTGGCGCGCACGTTGCTGGGCAACGTTGCTTCATCAGCGGCAAAGCCGTGGTTCTGGCTGGTGATCATCACTGTGCCGGTGGCTAAATCTTGCACTGGATGGTTGGCGCCGTGGTGGCCGTGACTCATCTTGACGGTCTTCGCGCCGGAGGCCAGGGCTAGCAGCTGGTGGCCCAGGCAGATACCAAATACCGGCGTGTTGGTTTCCAGCACCTCTTGAATGGCTTTGATGGCGTAGTCGCAGGGCTCAGGGTCACCCGGGCCGTTGGCTAGAAAGACGCCATCAGGCTTCATTGCCAGCACGTCTGCGGCAGGCGTTTGCGCCGGCACCACCGTCAGGCGGCAGCCGCGCGCGGCCAGCATACGCAGGATGTTAAATTTCACGCCGTAATCAAAAGCCACCACGTGGTAGGGGCGCTCACTTTGCGCAGCATCAGCGTAGCCTTCGCCCAGGGTCCACTCGCCTTCTGACCACTCGTAGGCTTCTTTGCAGGAGACTTCTTTAGCCAAATCCATGCCCTTCAAACCGGGGAAGGCTTTGGCGGCTTCCAGCGCCCGCGCCACCGCTTCTTCGCCTTCGGCCTCAGCGCCCGCCAAAATCGCCCCGTTCTGCGCGCCTTTATCACGCAAAATGCGCGTTAGGCGGCGGGTGTCGATATCGGCAATGCCCAGCACGTTTTGGCTTTTCAGGTAGTCTGAAAGCGATTGCTCAGAACGAAAGCTGCTTGCCATAAGCGGTAGATCGCGAATCACCAGGCCCGCTGCGGCGATAGAATCAGACTCAATATCTTCAGCATTAATGCCGGTGTTGCCGATATGCGGATAGGTGAGGGTAACGATTTGGCGGGTATAGGAGGGGTCGGTGAGGATCTCTTGGTAGCCGGTCATGGCCGTATTGAACACCACCTCACCGCTGGTTAGTCCATCTGCACCAATGGCGATACCGTGGAACACACTGCCATCTTCCAGGGCCAATATTGCGGGTTTGCTCAATGCGGGGTTATTCAAGACAAGGTCCTCCCATGCTGGTGGGAGCCTGTGGGCGCAGGCTCGGCGATCCGGTTACGGCGTTTTCTATAGGCAAACGTCGGGTCGTAAAAAAGCGGGACGAAGCCGATAATAAAAAATCGGTTTCATCCCGCTTGTTGTTCTCTTCCATGGCATCGTAACGGCGTTGGCCATGGTGCAGCGTTGAGCTGGCTATATTGCTAACGCTGGCTATGTTCTAACACTGACTATGTTTCTAACATAAGGCCAGTGCAACAAGCGCGGTGCTTTTTACAAAAAGCGTTCTACAGGCGTTCATTCACTGTAGATATGCTGCTGTTTTTGCAGCCACTGGGCCAAAATTTTTGGAATGTTACAGGAATTCTGGAACTAAGGCTACCCCTTAATTACAGGGCTACCCCAGCGATAGCTCTCTGAGAGGGCGCTGTAAATCAATCCATGGACGCTACATTTGCCATCCATGGCAAATGACCCTCTCTACGAGCGATCCCTGGCGCCCTGTAAAAGTAACAGCCACTTCTTACTCCAGCCCTAACACATCCTGCATATCGTAACGGCCGTTCTCTTTACCCGCGACCCAGCGCGCCGCACGCACCGCGCCTTTGGCAAAGGTCATTCGGCTGGAGGCTTTGTGAGTGATTTCAATGCGCTCGCCTTCGGTGGCAAACATCACCGTATGCTCACCGACGATATCGCCCGCACGCACGGTGGCAAAGCCAATTTCTTTGTCGGTACGCGGGCCGCACTGCCCTACCCGCTCGAATACGCCATGCTCTTTCAAGCTGCGCCCCAGGCTTTCGGCAATCACTTCGCCCATTTTGATCGCGGTGCCGGAAGGCGCATCGACCTTATGGCGGTGGTGGGCTTCGATAACTTCAATATCGTAGCCTTCATCACCCAGCGCTTTGGCGGCGGTTTGGAGCAGTTTCAGGGTCAAATTAACGCCGACGCTCATATTGGGCGCAAACACCATGGCGACTTTATCGCGGAAGCTATCGAGCTCGGCCAGCTCGTCATCGCTCATGCCGGTGGTGCCAATCACGATGCGCTTACCGTGCTCAGCGCAGAACGCCAAGTTACCTAGGGTGACCTGCGGGGCAGTGAAATCGATCAGTACATCAAAATCATCGACAATCGACTGCAAAGCATCTACTGCAACAATGCCGCGCTTCCCTACACCAGCGAGCTCACCAATATCAGCACCCGCCAAGGAGCTGCCTGGCTCCACTATGCCACCGGCAAGCGTTGCCTCAGCCTGTTGCTCGATAGCATTTACCAACGTGCGGCCCATACGGCCAGCCACGCCTACAATGGCAATTCGGGTCATGCGAACTCCTGCGCTCTGCGTTTGATGCATAAAATGAGATGACAAAAATGGTTGCGATTATAGCAGACGCACCAGCGCATACGGCGTCCTCGTTTTTCGCAGTAGCCTAGCTTTTCCCAGTAGCTTGGCTTATCGAAGTACCCTGGCTTACTAGTTCTCCCATACGATCGCCAGCACTTCATCGCCTGCCATACGAATCAGGTGGCGCTCGACAACGCCTTCAAGCTCATCCAAATGCTCCTCTTCAAGCGTTTCGATAGCGACTACCAACTTATCGGGTTCAGCGAGCATTAAGCAGGTGCCGGTAGCAAAGGTGATTTTGGCCTGCTGATCGGTTTGTTCAACCTCTAGCTTATGCGCCCAATGCTTGCACAAACGATTGATCAAACGCTCTGCAGAAGGCGTGGTAATTTCAGCACGGGAAAGCGGCATAGCGGTGACTCCTGGTGGTTATACTCGCATTGATATCTCTTAGCCTAGAGCGAAGCGACCAGCGTTGCCAAGCAAATGAACGAGCAGACCGTTGAACCCTCCGACGATTCATTCAAAGAATAGAATCGCGGATTCTTACCCCTCTCACGCGCTCTGTTGCCAGAGCGAGGAGAGCGATACCGGGGTTCTC
>LDZP01000174.1_pt1 | contig 48200 bp, 48 predicted proteins | sample 615351 | NCBI WGS metagenome assembly LDZP01 (sample SAMN03408296, study PRJNA278302) | terrestrial metagenome | isolation source: oil reservoir sample I1 | place: USA: Alaska, North Slope, Ivishak formation | collected 2013
GCAGTTTCACATTTGCAATTAATTATGGGAATATCAATAAAGAAGTGAAGTTTAATGGGAAGAAATATTATTATAGTTTTTTTACCCTTATTGATATTTTCTTTATTTTTTACTGGATGTGGGATATTTGATAATAACAACGAGGAATTGTTAAGAGAAGTAAAGGCAATAGAGGAATTAAGCAATAAATATGCGAACTTTTATATGACAACAGATGCTTATATTGAAAAGGCAAAAGAAGTGGCAAAATTTGCAGATGAATTTAATGAGGCAGAGTAATAATAACTTATAGGCTAAAACTCAAGCTTTTCCCTGACGCTGTAAATATAGTAAAAGGAAAAAAATTTAGCCTTATTTACAGAAGAACAATTAAAAGAAATTAGAAATATTCTTAAGCCTGCTAAAACAGAAATAGAGGTACAGATTTCAAAAGTTTATGATGATGGCAAAAACAAAAACATTTTTTCAAAGGGGAAGGTAGTGACAACTTATAACGGACATTTTTATTACGATTATTACTTACGGAAATATACCTTTATAAATGAGGAAAAGGAATGGAAAATAAAGGGGCATAGATACTCAACTTTATGGTAGAGATTATAAACGAGTGGAAAATGTCACTTATAATAATGAACCTGTTGAGTTCCTAATAAAGTTCAATCAATAAAGTTCAATCAGTAATTTTTGTAATATTGACTTACCATTTCTAAAGCAAAGGGGACGGTTCCTTTTGTCTGAAATATAAAAAGCCCAGACAAGAAGCATTGTCTGGGCTTTTGTTTTTAGGGGGAAAATTGGTTTTTTTCTTTTACTCTATAGGGGATAAAAAATGTTAGATTGTACTCTAATATTTGGGAGGATGAAAACCTAGTTTTTATATTAAAGCATAAGAGTAAGTGTTATTTTAAGAAAAAATTTATACTTTTGGTCAATTGACAAAGATGCTGGAAATAAGATACCATGGATATAGAAGGAACTACCGGTAGTCCTTAGAATTATTAGGGAAGGAGTGAAAATGTTAAGAGAGGGAAGAAATTTGAAAAATGCTTTTTGTTTACGACTAAGATTTTAAGGTAGGAGGATGAAATTAAATGAAAAGGATAGTGACAGTATTACTTACTTTGATTATTTTCAACAACAGTTGTATTTGGAGCGACGGATAACGTATTAGAAAATGAACCAGCTGCGATTTTTGAAGGTAGCATCGAAATGAGTGTGGTAGAAAATACTAAACTTTCTAGTATGGATTTTATTTATTTACCTAATTATCATGCTGACATTGGTGGAGGTATTTTACTTTCGGACATAATTTATAGGCACAACAATAATGAATTGGCAAGATATGTAGCTAAATTATCAGTTGATTTTATTGTAGCTTCTCTGGCTTATCAATATAAATTAGGATTCCCTACGAGCTTTGTTATAGATCGCTTTACAAACACATTAATATCATGGTTTAATAATAACTATTTACAAGATACTTATACGGGAGCGTGGATGTGGAAAGCCTGGAGCAATTATGAGAATGTTTATGTAATTTATGTGACATTAGTACATTATTCTGATGGAACTTATACAAAACCTATAAAAGTCCAAACATTAGAGATTGGAAGGAAATACGGGACTACAGTTGAATATTATTACTAAAGGAGAATATCTATGAGGAGATTATTATTATGTTAGTGGTATGGTTTAATGCCATTTTAATTCTACTCGAATCTTTATATCAAGTGGTACTTTATATTTACAAATTGTCTGATAGAGATAAAATTCCTCCTTTAATAATCAATTTTGTAGAAAAGCGAAAAATGTTTTTTAGTAGATGGCGCAAAGTTCCTCTAGACGATGGGATTATATATAAAATGATTGGCAGGTCAAAAGTTAGGACATTTGTGTGGTTTATAGTTGGGATATTATTTTATGTTCATGCTAAAGGAAGAGGCGGTGAGATTGGAACTTATGTAATTTTTACAACTGTAATGTTCACAAATGTTTTAAAGCAAATTTACTTCTATAAGTATAAAAAATCTTTGAAAGGCGAAAAATTTTCTAAGGTGTTGCGAAGCATTATAGAAATAGAAATAGGTATGTACAACGTAGCCTTTGATATACCGATAGAAAAGAATAGTATATATGAAGTCATAAAAGATACATGGGTGAATATATTTGGCAGCATGTCTGTCATAATATTGGTATTTTTCGCTTCATATTTCGGAGTATTAGAAAAAGTTAGTATGCTGGTTATAATAATTTATTTAGCTGCTATTTTGAATAAAAGATTTATTATGGTGCGAATTTAAAACTGCTAAGGCTAGATTTCTATTTTAAATCATTATGCAAAAATGAGTAAAAACCCTCAGACAAAAGGAACCGTCCCCTTTGTCTGTCCCCTTTGTCTGGGGGTTTTCATTATTGAGATTTTTCATCTTCTAAATTAATTTCTTTAGAAATTTCATGAAGCATTTGAGGTGTTAGTCTCATATCAAAATGAGTTAATTCATAATATTTTGTGGCTTTTCCATCACTGGAGATTTCCATACTCGCTTTTACAAGCCCTGCTTCTTCTAATTTGCGAAGATGGATGTATAGAAGAGGTCTGCTTATGCCTATTATTCTTGCAAGTTCGCTTATATACTGCCTATTTTCATATAAAATGCCTAATATTTTTATTCTTACAGGGTGGGATAGAGCGTCAAAAATTTTTATAATCTTTGCCGGATCTAAATATTCTGGTGAGGGGTTGTGTTCAGCCATTTTAATCAACTTCCTTTAACAGTTTTTCTATTTTCTCCAGCGCTTTTTTTACTGCATCTATTTCATTTAATAGATCATTTGACGTTTTTATATATAACTCATTTTGCTTTCGCATATTTGATATTTTTACAAAGACGAATATTGAGAAAACTGCAAAAATAACTGCTAAAATAAAAGGCGTAAAAAGTGTGATAATTGCAAATAAGTTTGTGCCCGATATATTCATATTAATCCTCCTTTTTATTCTATATTTTCAAGTAATTTCCCAATAGATTCTGCTTTTTGACGTAAAAATGACAGTTTTTCTTGTGTCTCTTGATTTAATTTAGAAAAAACTTTAGATTGCGCTTGAAGCTTGGTTATTTCAAGAACAATTGCTGTTAAAAAAATTATTGAAGTGATAGAAAGGGCGAGTATAAGATAAACAAATCCCATTTTAAAAACCTCCTCAATTTTTTATTTCATATGTAATAATTATATTACATATGAAATAATTTGTCAATACGCATTTGCTATTTGGAGTAAGTTTTTTTATAATTATGTAAAATCAAATTTCATCCACAAAAGAAAGAGGGAGATAAATGGGATATGCAGCTATTATGTATTATTTTTTCATACTCTTTTACGCAGTATTTTTTATGAGTGGGGCTATTTACGGAACTTTTGTGCCGGTTTATTTGGACTACATAGGTTATAATAAGAGTGAAATTGGAATTTTAATGTCTTTAGGTCCTTTTGTCGCTATAATAGCTCAGCCGTTTTGGGGAATTACAAGCGACAGAGCGAGGTCTAAAAATTTTGTTTTGCAAATTTTATTTTTAGCTAGCATTTTTACTATGGCATTGTTTCCTTTGTCGCGAAGTTTTTATTATCTTATAGCTGTTATAGCGTTTTTCACATTTTTTCAGAGTTCTACTGGTCCGATAAGTGATGCCATAACATTGGAGCATTTAAGCGAGATAAATCAAAGCTTTGGACCGATTAGAATGGCTGGTACGATAGGATATGCGGTAATGTCAGTTATCGCAGGATGGTTTGCACAAAGATATATTGGGAGTATTTTTGTTCTCAACATTATTGTGATGTTTTTGGCTTTTATGATTGTATTTAAATTGCCTGTTGTAAAAGGACATCAGTTTGGAAGAGAGCATATACCTATTTGGAGGCTTTTTTTAAATAAAAATTTAGTCATACTTATGACTTTAAATTTTTTGGTTCAGGTAACCCTTGGATTTTACTACACTTATTTTCCTCTTTATTTTAAGCAACTTGGAGGGAGCAGTAGTTTTTTGGGCTGGTCATATTTTATCTCTGCTGTAAGTGAAGTGCCATTTTTGCTGTATGCTGATAGAATACTTAAAAAGATAGGTACAAGGTATGCGTTGCTGGGAGCGACATTGGTTGCAGCGATTAGATGGCTTTTAATATTTTTTGTTACAAAGCCCTATGTATTTTTACCATTACAGCTTTTACACGGCTTAATATTTATAGTTTTATATTATTCCATGGCAACATATATTAATGAAGAGGTACCTAAAGAGCTTAAAGCCTCAGGACAGACAATCAACAATTTAATAGGTATGGGAATTTCAAGAATTATGGGAAGTCTATTGGGAGGCTTTTTAAGTGATATTTACGGAATAAAGACTATGTTTTTGTATAATTCCATACTGGCTTTTGCAACGGTATTGGTTTTTGGATATGTGTTTTTGCGATGGAAGTGAAGGTGGAAGACAGAGGGTAAAACATAAAAATATTACAGCAATGTTATAGAAATATTACAATTTGATAATCAAAGCTTTTCGCAAAAGCATTAAAGATTTGAGAGATATTAATAATTTTAGAAACCTTATATTTTTGTTAACTGATAAAGAAGGTGTAATACTGGAATTAGACCTTACCCCATGTTGGGAACAAGGAATGTGAAGGACTGCATATACAAGGCAAAAAGTTAGATTTAATATGAGTTTTTATTGTCTTACATCACTATAGGGGATAAAAATGTTAGACTGTACTTTAGTACAAATTTTAGAAAATGAAGGCCCAATTTTTATACTAAAGTACAAAAGTAAATCCTATTTTAATAAAAATTTATACTTTTAGTCAGTTGACAATATACTGGAAATAACATATCATGTATATAGAATGAACTACTAAAATTTAGATATCTATTAAAAATAACTAAAAAAACCTTCAGACAAAAGGAACCGTCCCCTTTGTCTGTGTCTGTGATGAGGTGAGGTTATGAAAAGGATGAGGTATTTTTTATTAACAGTGTTAATGGTAGGGTCATTGATTTTGGCATCCTGCTCTAATGAATACGCAAATTTGGAGAAGTATCAATTCACTAAAAATTCTGACCTCAAGTTAGTTTATGCAGATGAGAAGAAAGTCATCATTGAAGATGGAGAAAACCTGGTTTTAGAGTCAAAAGGGAATTTTTACAAACTTCCCACAAAAGTTGATTTAAGAAAGGATGAAATCATAATATTGTTAAGCACAGAAGGGAATTATGCTTTGACAGGGAAAATTGACAAAGACAAGTTTTATGACGTGAACATTGTAAATTTAATAAAAGGGAATAAGCTGGCAGTAGAGTATTCAGCTGTTAAGTACATGATTTCAAGCCAATATTCGCTGCTGCCAAATGAGCAATATTTTGCATATGTTGATAAAGATGAAAAGGACAGCGATATGACGATCAAGATGGTGGATTTGACTACTTTTAAAACTTATGATGTGAAAGTAGATATGCCTGTTACAAATGTTATAGCAGTAAAAAATGATAGTGGTTATCAGATATATTTTGAAAGCTTAGGAAAAGTATACAAAAAGCTTAATGAGGGAAAACCCACCTTTATCGCAAATGGGTATTTGCTATATGTGGATGAAAATGGAAATATATATTTGTACAGGAACATAAATATAAAGACGACAAAAGTATATAAAATAGATAAAAATAAAAATGAAAAAGAGATAGCTTCATTAGATAAGCCCAGCTTATTGGTGAGGAAAAACGGGGATGTGGCTGCTTTTATCACGGCCAACGATAAAGAGTTTAAGTCATATGATATGGATTTAATCAATTTGAAAACGTCAAAGCACACTGTAATATCAAATGCTTCGGAAAACTTAAATTATGACATTCCGCTATTTTATAAGAGAGGCAATATTGCCGTAATTTTCTACAAAGAAGGGAAAGCCGAAATGATTGATACAAAAAACGGAAATACAATGGCTTTAAAAAATTTTGAAAAATATGTGTTTCCCAATTCAAATATGGAATTTGGCTTTAACATTTACGAGAATCAAACTATTGGATTTAACAAAATTGTACAGCTTAAAAAACAAGAAAATAGCGTAAAGCTTTTATTAGTGGATGCGAACAACAAAGTTTTAAAAACAATTGCTGAGCAGCAGCTAAAGTAATCTAATTAGCGGTTAATTTTGATGCAATAAAAGACAACCATATTCCTCATTCCTTTAAATATGTATATAAAAGTGCAGGTATTTCACGTAAAAAACCATAAGCTTCATCATTTAACATATATCTTTTTAATAAGACCCCAGAATAACTTGCATCTATTCCAATACGCTTTGCTATTACACTTGCTCTTTTTAAATGAAATTTATTTGAAATAATTATTGCTGTTTTTAATGAATTTTTATCCATAATTTCTTTGGAAAAAAATAAATTTTCATATGTAGAAAGAGATTTATTATCAGTTAAAATAATCTTTTCAGGTATGCCATTTTTTAAAAGATATTCTTTCCCTGCCTCAGCTTCCGAAATATTCTCTCCAGGACCTTTCCCTCCAGATACTATTATATACTTACCATACCCTTCTTTATAAAGTCTCAAAGCCTCATCAAGCCTTTCTTTGAAAAAAGGACTTGGCGTCTTTCCATATACTGCACAGCCTAAAACTATTATCACATCAGATTTTTTTGGTTTTTCATAAAGTGCAAAAGAAATTATCTGATATTCTAATGTTATTACCACTGTAACAAAAATTACTATTAAAATCCCTATAAACCTCAATAATAATTTCATTAAAATTTCCTCCAGAAAATTATTATAATAAAACCCTTTATATCATTATACAACATATATCCTATTACTAAAACAATTCTTCACAATACACTTATAAATAACCAATTTTTGATAAAATAAAATTATGAACTTTTTACTTATTCACGCGTTTAATTTGTAGAAGGGTGGGCAGGTGATGGAAGAGAAAGAACTAATATATAAAGCAAAAAATGGTAATAAATATGCTCTAAACGAGTAATGTAAAATGGATTGATGATATTAAAATAGAGAATGATATTATAAGTATTTACGTAAATGACATTGAAGCAGCAAAAAAGAATATCCTCAATGAAATATCAAAACTTAGTATACCTGTTATATCACTGCAAAGAAGAGAAAATACTCTAGAGGACATATTTATAAGGATGGTGAAGCAAAATGAACACCTTTAAAGCATATCTAAAAAAAGAAATAATAGAATCGTGGAGGCATTACAAATATCTAATACTTCTAATTGGCATTGTTCTATTTGCTATACTTGATCCTATAATCCTTAAATTGCTTCCAGAAATGCTTAAAAATGAAATAAATGGTGATTTAGCTTCTCTAATACAAATTGATATGAAATCTGCAGTACAAAATTATATAAAGGATTTAAATCAAATATCATTACTTATAGTGCTTTTAACACTCATGGGAACCCTAAGTGAAGAAGTGTCTTCACAAAGATTAGTATTCTCTTATTCTAAAGGTGCTAACCTTTCAGCTATTGTTATATCAAAAATACTTCATTATTCTGTTACTTTGTCAATTTTCATAATAACTGGATTTGTTATTAATTACTATTACGCAACAACACTTTTCCATAACAACGTCATAGCTTTCAATAAAATATTAATATCATCTATCTTAATGTCAATTTATTATATTTTCATAATAACATTACTTATGTTTTTGAGTAGTATTTTGAAAAAAGGTATAATAGCTGCATTATTAGTATTAATATTTCACATAGTTTCAGCAATATTAGTAAATATTGATAAAATAACTAAATTTATTCCCTACAACTTAATTTCACTTGCGAATTCTTTTAGTACAGAAAATATTTTAACTACAATTATATCGGCAATACTATATTGCATAATATTGTCCATATTTACAATGAAAATAATGAACAAAATTGAAATAATATAACTTTTTCCCGAACAAGGAGACGGTTTTTTTGTTTCATATTGAAATGAGACAAAAGAACCGTCCCGTTGTCTTTTATAAAGAGAGGCTATGTTTAATCCTCTCCTTTTTATTTTTTCTGTGGTATAATGTACTAAAGATTTTGTGTGCTAAAGGGGAAGTATAAAATGGATAAAAAGGAGATTGCAAATATTTTAAACAATATAGGTTTATTGCTGGAGCTTAAAGGTGAAAATCCTTTTAAGTCGAGAGCTTATTATAATGCTGCGAGGACAATAGAATTATTAGATGAAGATATAGAAATCCTTGTTAAAGAGAATAGATTAAAAGACATAAAAGGGATAGGGGAGGCAATTAATAAAAAGATTACGGAGCTAGTTTTAACAGGTAAAATGAAATATTATGAGGATTTAAAAGCCTCTATTCCTGAAGGGCTTGTTGAAATGCTTAAAATTCCCGGTCTTGGTCCAAAAAAGATAAAGACTATATACGAAAAATTGAATATTACCACAATTAGAGAGTTGGAATATGCTTGTATAGAAAATAGATTGGTAGACCTTCCGGGCTTTGGGGAAAAAACTCAAAAGAAAATTTTAGAAGGGATTCAGTTTGTAAAGCAATTCAGCGGTCAGCATTTATATGCAGAAGCTTACACAGAAGCGCTTAAATTAAAGGAATATTTAGATATGACTAAAACTGCATTAGTGACGGAAATTGCAGGTAGTTTACGAAGGAAAAAAGAGATAGTAAAAGATATTGATATTTTGGCTGCGGCATCAGATTCCTCAAAAGTTATGGAAGCCTTTGTAAACTATCCAGGGGTAAAGGAAGTTATAGCAAAAGGAGATACAAAAACCAGTGTCATTTTAAAGTCAGGTATAAATGCAGATTTAAGAGTTGTAACGGAAAAAGAATTCCCTTATGCACTTCACCACTTTACAGGCAGCAAAGAGCACAATACTGCAATGAGGCATAGGGCGAAGCAAATGGGTATCAAAATGAACGAATACGGCCTTTTTAAAGGAGACAAACTTATAGAATGTAAAAGCGAAGAGGAGGTATTTAATAAATTAGGACTTTTATATATTCTTCCTGAATTAAGAGAAAACATGGGAGAAATAGAAGCGGCAGAAAAAGGTGAGCTTCCGAAATTAATAGAAGAAAAAGATATAAAAGGGGTTTTCCACGTTCATACGACTTACAGCGATGGGGCTAATACCCTTGTAGAAATGGTAGAGGCGGCGAGAAAATTTGGGTATAAGTATATAGGCATCACAGACCACAGCAAGTCTGCTTTTTATGCAGGAGGACTCAAAGAAGAAGACTTAGTAAGGCAATGGGAGGAAATAGAAGAGTTAAGTAAGAAATATAACGATATAGTCATATTTAAAGGAATAGAGTCTGATATACTGCCTGATGGTTCTTTAGATTATGAAGAAGAAATATTAAAAAAATTCGATTTTGTGATTGCTTCTATTCATTCAAATTTTAGGATGAGCAAAGAAGACATGACAAAGAGAATTATAAAAGCCATAGAAAATAAATATACAACTATAATAGGGCATGTCACAGGAAGGCTTCTTTTAGCGAGAGACAGTTATGAAATCGATATATATGAAGTGATAGAAGCAGCAGACCATTATGGCAAGATAATTGAGATAAACGCAAACCCTTATAGGCTTGACTTAGACTGGCGGTATGTAAAGCATGCAAAAGAAAAAGGAGTAAAACTTGCGATATGTCCTGATGCCCATGGCGTAGAGGGCTTAAATGATATAAAGTATGGGGTGGGAATTGCTAGAAAAGGCTGGTTAGAGGCAAAAGATGTGATAAACACTTGTGAAGCTCATGAAATCTACAAATTATTCCAATTAAAGTGAGATGAATAAAACAAAATAATTTAGCGAAATTTTTTATGAAAAACTCTTGAAAAAATTTTTTATGGTGGTATAATGTAAAATAAAAGTTGTATAATTATAAATTAAATATTGTATTTATGCATGGAAATATTTTTTTAACACTTTATGCATAAATATAAATTAAAGTGTATATATATTAATAAATGACAGATGATGTAAAAGAGGGAGGCACTTTAAATGGTGGGGGTAGGAATATTTGGGGCAACGGGTTATACAGGAGTCGAACTTATAAGAATACTTTCAAAACACGAAAAAGTAGAGATAAAATATCTTTCTTCTCAAAGTTATAATACCAAAGCAATTTCGGATGTTTATTCATCCCTCATTGGTTTTTGCGACAAAGTGTTGGAAGAGGTAGACTTCCAAAAGGCAATGTCAGAGTGCGATGTCATATTTACGGCTTTGCCTTCAGGTCATGCTTCAAAAATCGCCAGAGAAGCTGTAAAAAAAGGAGTAAAGGTGATTGACTTAGGAGCTGACTTTAGATTTGACGATTATTCTGTCTATAAAGAATGGTATAGTGGAGATTATGAGGATTATGGAGATATTAAAAGAGTATATGGTATCCCTGAAATTTATAGAGATGACATAAAAGAGGCTCAAGTTGTAGGAAATCCTGGATGTTATCCTACAAGTGTTATATTAGGGCTTATGCCTCTTTTGAAAAATGGCATAATAGAGGGGAATATAATTGTTGATTCAAAGTCAGGAGTATCAGGGGCAGGTCACAATCCCTCCTATAACAATATGTATGCAGAATGCAATGAAAACATAAAAGCGTATAATGTTGCAAAACACCGACATATTCCAGAGATGGAGCAAGAGCTTTCAAAAGTTTTTGGTGAAAAAGTGTCAGTTGTGTTTACACCCCACCTTGCGCCAATGACAAGAGGAATTTTAAGTACTATGTACTGCAAACTAAAAAAAGATATGGATGTAAACACTGTTTATAATATTTACACCGATTTTTATAAAAATGAGTATTTTGTAAAAGTGTTACAACCTGGCGATTACCCTGCAACAAAAAATGTTTATGGGTCGAATTTTTGTCACATAGGGTTTGAAGTTGATAAACATACTAATACTTTAATAGTGATGTCTGCAATTGATAATCTCGTTAAAGGGGCGTCAGGCCAGGCAGTGCAAAATATGAATATTATGTTTGGAATAGATGAAAATACTGGACTTGATATAGTTCCAATATATCCGTAGATAAAAACACAAACAAAAAAAGGGATTTGGAGGATTTGATAATGGAAGAGTTGGAGATTTTAGAAGGAAGTATTGAACTGCCGAAAGGCTTTTTGGCTTCGGGTATCTTTGCAGGAATTAAAAAAAGCAAAAAAGATGTCGCACTCATATATTCAGAAAAAGTGGCAAATGCAGCGGCTGTATTTACAACGAATAAAGTTAAAGCGGCACCAGTCATTCTTGATATGGAAAGAATAAAAAAAGGAGTAGCGCAGGCAATTGTTGTAAACAGTGGCAATGCCAATGCCTGTACAGGAGAAAAGGGGCTGGAAGATGCTATTAACATGGCAAAAAAAGTGTCACAACTTCTTAAAATAGATGAAGAAAATGTGCTGGTATGTTCGACAGGAGTGATTGGTGTACCTCTTCCTATGGAAAAAGTTTTAAAAGGGATTGAGGCTGCGGCAGAAAATCTTTCAACAGAGGGTGGGTACCAAGCGGCTGAAGCTATAATGACAACAGATACTTTTTTAAAGGGCGTAACAGCCAAGTTTGTGATAGAGGGCAAAACTGTTATAATGACAGGGTTTGCAAAAGGGTCAGGCATGATACATCCGAATATGGCGACAATGCTTTCTTTTATACTTACAGATGCGAGTATAACTAAAGTTGCATTAGACAAGGCTTTTAAGGAAACAGTAGAAAAAACTTATAACATGATCTCTGTTGATGGAGATATGAGCACAAATGATACAGCGATAATACTTGCAAATGGGGAAGCGCAAAACAAAACAATAGAAGAAGGAACTCATGAATTTGATGTGTTTTATAGAGCCTTAGAGCATGTGAATAAAATTCTTGCAAAACTTATTGTGAAGGATGGGGAAGGAGCAACTAAGTTCATGGAAGTAAATGTAATAAATGCAAAAACTGAAAAAGATGCAAGATTAGCTGCAAAGTCTATTGTAAACTCAAATCTTGTGAAGACAGCTATATTTGGTGAAGATGCCAACTGGGGAAGGATTCTCGCGGCAGTGGGATATTCAGGAGCAGATTTTGACGCAAGTAGAGTTGATATATATTTAAAAAGCATGAAAGGAGAAATTAAAGTTTGTGAAAACGGAGGTTACATCTTTTTTGATGAGGCTTTAGCCAAAGAAATTTTAAAAGAAAAAGAGATTACTGTAACCGTAGATATGAAGGCCGGGGAATATAGCGGAACTGCGTGGGGGTGCGACTTAAGCTATGACTATGTAAAAATTAACGGGAGTTATAGAACATGATTAGAAGGCAAAAATATGGCGACGAAATCGCAAAAGCCCAGGTTTTAATAGAAGCACTCCCATACATTAAAAAGTTCTCCGGCACGACAGTTGTAATAAAATACGGTGGAAGTGCAATGTTAGACTGCAATTTAAAAAGAATGGTAATGCAGGACATTGTATTGATGAAATTTGTAGGATTAAACCCTGTAGTCGTACATGGCGGTGGGCCAGAAATAAACAAAATGCTGGAGAGGTTAAGTATAGAATCAAAGTTTGTAAACGGCTTGAGGGTTACTGACGAAGTCACGATGGAAATTGTTGAAATGGTGCTGACAGGTCGTATCAATAAAGAAATTGTATCCTTGATCAATGAACTGGGTGGCCAGGCGATTGGCGTAAGCGGGAAAGATGGTGGACTTTTAAAGGCGGAAAAAGACACCTCAAACGGTGACATAGGATACGTAGGAAAGATTGTAGATGTAAACATAGATGTAATAACGATGATGCTGGAAAGAGGGTATATACCTGTTATAGCGCCGATATCTTATGGAGATGACGGCAAAACATACAATGTAAATGCAGATACTGCAGCAGGGAAAATCGCAGAAGCATTAAAGGCTGAAAAGCTAATTTTACTTACAGATGTCGAAGGAATTCTATCAAATATAAACGATAAAAGCAGCCTAATATCCCGAATGGACTTAGAGCACGCAAAAGAATTTATGAATTCGGGACGCATAAACGGTGGAATGATACCAAAACTTGAATGTTGCATAAAAGCTGTTGAAAATGGTGTAAAAAGAGCTCACATCATTGACGGAAGGCTTACACATTCACTGCTTCTTGAAATTTTTACTGATGAAGGTATAGGTACTATGATAGGAAAGGAATGTTTTGACGATGATAACCTCTGATGATAAGAAATATCTAATGAATACTTACAGCAGATACCCTATTACCCTGTTGGAGGGGAAAGGTACAAAGGTGTGGGATGACAAAGGAAATGTATATCTTGATTTTGTTGCAGGCATTGCAGTAAATTCACTGGGTCATTGTCATCCGGCATTAGTTAATGCCATAAAAAACCAATCTGAAAAACTTATACACTGTTCCAATCTTTATTGGAATGAGAATCAGATAGAACTTGCAAAGATAATCGCAGAAAATTCCTTTGGAGATAAAGTATTTTTTGCAAATAGTGGCGCAGAAGCAAATGAAGGCGCAATAAAACTTGCTAGAAAATATGCATCATTAAAATACGGTAGTAAAAGGTACAAAGTTATATCTGCCAAAAATTCTTTTCACGGTAGAACTTTTGGGGCACTTACTGCGACAGGTCAAGAGAAGTATCACAAAGGTTTTGGTCCACTTCTTTCTGGCTTTAAATATGTACCTTTTAATGATATTGATGCTCTTAAGGAAACAATTGATGATGAAGTATGTGCAATTATGCTGGAAGTAGTGCAAGGTGAAGGCGGTATCCATGAAGCTACACCGGAGTATATAAAGGCAGTAAGAGAAATATGTGATGAAAATGACATCCTCTTTATAATAGACGAAGTTCAGACAGGTATAGGAAGGACGGGAAAACTTTTTGGATATGAGCATTACGGTATAACTCCTGACATTATGACTTTGGCAAAGGGATTGGGAGGGGGGTTCCCAATAGGAGCTATTGTCGCAAAAGAAGATAAATCAGTTTTTTCACCAGGAGACCATGCCTCCACATTTGGCGGAAATCCTTTAGCTTGTGCTGCAGGGATTGCGGTTATGAAAGAAATAACAAAGGAAGGTTTTCTAGATAGTGTGGCTCAAAAAGGTGAGTATTTCAAGGGAAAACTTGAAAGTTTAAAGGAGAAACACAGTGTCATAAAAGAGGTGAGAGGGAAAGGACTTATGATAGGCTGCGAAATGGATATGGAAGAGGCTTCGGATATTGTGACAAAGGCGATGGGAAAAGGCTTACTTATAAATTGTATCAGTCACAATGTCTTAAGGTTTGTTCCTTCTCTTACTGTGACAGAAGAGGAAATAGATACGGCGATAATAATACTGGATGATGTACTTTGTGAAATGGGGTTTTAGCATGAAAGGTTATTTAAAGCTTGAGGATGGAAGCATATTTGAAGGCGAGTTAATAAGCAAAAACAAAAAAGGATATGGAGAAGTTGTTTTTACTACAGGGATGACAGGCTATCAAGAAGCTATAACGGACCCTTCCTATGCAGGCCAAATAGTTGTCATGACATACCCTTTAATAGGAAATTACGGTATTAACAAATACGACTTTCAATCAGAAAAGCCTCATATAAGGGGATTTGTGATACGGGAATATTGTGATAAGTCTAGCAATTTCCAAAGTGAGGAGTCACTTTTGAGCTATCTTGATAAGCACAACATACCAGTATTATCGGGAATTGATACAAGGGCTTTGACAAAAAAGCTTAGAGAAAATGGAACTATGAGAGGAATTATAACTTGTAACCCTGACGACGACATAGAATTTGACCAAACAAATCTTTTAGAAGAAGTTTCTACAAAAAGGTCATATCGTATAGCGGGTATTGGCCCAAAACTTGCTTTTATTGACCTTGGCACAAAAAAGAGCATTTTAAAAATGCTAAATTCGGTTGGATTTGACATTTATGTGTTTCCTTATAATGCAAGTTATGATGATGTTATGCAAATAAATCCCGATGCAATATTTCTTTCAAATGGACCGGGTGACCCTAAAGATGCAGTTTATGCAATAGAACTTACTAAACAATTTATAGGTATAAAACCTGTGCTTGGAATATGCTTAGGGCATCAAATAATAGCCCTTGCTCTTGGATGCAATACAGTAAAGATGAAGTTTGGCCACAGAGGTGCAAATCAACCTGTTAAAGATTTACTGACAAATAAAGATTATATAACTTCTCAAAACCACGGATACGCTGTTGAAGATGTGTCAATAGATAAAGGCAAAATAACTGTAACCCACATAAACTTAAACGATGGAACAGTAGAAGGCATTATGCATAAGTTTCTGCCAGTTTTTTCTGTACAGTATCATCCTGAGGCATGTCCTGGACCCCGTGATACAACAGATATATTTGATAAATTCATGGATATAGTCATGGTTTATAAAAGGAGGTCTTATTTTGCCGAAGTATAAAGATATTAGTAAGGTTCTTGTAATAGGCTCAGGCCCTATTATAATAGGGCAAGCCGCAGAGTTTGATTATTCAGGAACCCAAGCCTGCAAATCCTTAAAAGAAGAAGGCGTACAAGTTGTCCTGGTAAACAACAATCCAGCTACCATAATGACTGACACTGATATAGCAGATATTGTTTATATTGAAAATCCTACTGTTTCTGTAGTTGAAAAAATAATAGCAAAAGAAAGGCCGGAGGGGATACTTGCCACATTAGGAGGACAGACAGGGCTCAACCTTGCTGTCAAACTCAAAGAAGAGGGTATTTTAGACAAATACAATGTAAAACTTTTGGGAACTTCTTTTGAATCAATAAAAACTGCAGAAGATAGAGAGCTTTTTAAAAGAAAAATGCAGGAAATAGGAGAGCCAGTTGCTGAAAGTGTAACAGTCACAAATATAGAGGATGCACTTAAATTTGCTAAAAATTACGGTTATCCTTTGATAATAAGGCCTGCGTATACCCTCGGAGGTACAGGTGGTGGTATAGCCCACAATGACGAAGAACTTATTTCAATTGTAGATTTAGGCCTTAAAAAGAGCATGGTGGGAGAAGTACTTGTTGAAAAATCATTATATGGATGGAAAGAAATAGAGTTTGAAGTAATGAGGGATGCTGCTGATAATTGCATTACGATTTGCAGCATGGAAAATTTTGATCCTGTGGGTGTTCATACTGGAGACAGTATAGTCGTAGCACCAACTCAAACTTTGTCAGACTATGAATATCAAATGTTAAGAAGTGCAAGCATTAAAATAATCAAGGCTTTAAAAATTGAGGGAGGATGTAATATTCAATTTGCACTTGACCCTGAGAGCCACAAATACTATGTTATAGAAGTAAATCCAAGGGTTAGTCGTTCAAGTGCACTGGCATCAAAAGCGACAGGTTATCCTATTGCAAAGGTTGCTGCAAAAATTGCAATAGGGCTTAGACTTGATGAAATAAAAAACCCGGTAACGGGTAAAACAACTGCATTTTTTGAACCCGCGCTGGATTATGTTGTAACAAAAATACCAAGATGGCCTTTTGACAAATTTTATACTACTGATAGAAAAATAGGTACCCAGATGAAGGCGACAGGAGAGGTAATGGCAATAGAAAGGTCTTTTGAAGCATCCCTCTTGAAGGCCGTAAGGTCATTAGAGATAAAAGCTTATGGTCTTCGATTAAACAATGTAAAAGCGATGAAAACAGAAGAAATATTAAAAGGAATATCAGTTCCTAATGATATGAGGCTGTTTTATATAGCAGAGGCTCTTCGCCGCGATATAGATATTGATTATATAAACGAGGTTACAAAAATAGACAAATGGTTTTTAAACAAGCTTTTAAATATTGTAAATATGGAAAGAGAAGTAGAAAAAAGCGAGTTAAGTGAAGGAATTCTTAAAAAAGCGAAGAGAATGGGATTTTCAGATAGAGAGATTGCAACGATAAAGGGAATTAAAGAAGAAGATGTGAGAATGTTGAGAAAACAACATGGCATATATCCTTCCTATAAAATGGTAGATACCTGTGCAGCAGAGTTTGAGTCCGTCACACAATATATATATTCAACTTATGGTGAAGAAGATGAGGTTGAAATCCATGATATACCAAAAGTAATTGTAATAGGCTCTGGACCCATAAGAATTGGACAGGGAATTGAATTTGATTATTGTTCTGTTAAAGCATTGTGGGCTTTAAGAGAGGCCGGAATTAAATCCATCATAATAAACAACAATCCTGAAACTGTCAGCACAGACTTTGATACAGGTGACAGGTTGTACTTTGAGCCTATTACAGTGGAGGATGTTTTAAACATATATGAAAAAGAAAAACCACTTGGTGTAATGGTAATGTTTGGCGGCCAGACAGCAATAAATCTTACAGAAGGGTTAGTCAAAAACGGAGTAAAAATATTAGGCACTTCCTATGAAAGCATTGATATAAGTGAGGACAGGGAAAAGTTCTCAAAACTTTTAAAAGAGTTAAACATCAATCAACCTAAAGGCGATTATGCCTTGACAGTAGAAGATGCAAAAGATATTGCGCTAAAACTCAGTTTTCCACTTCTTGTAAGGCCCTCGTATGTTATAGGCGGTCAATCTATGGAAAAAGTTAACACACTTCAAGAACTGATTGACTATGTAAAACATGCGACAGAAATATCTCCAGGCAAACCTATTTTAATAGATAAATATATAGATGGAAGAGAAGTAGAAATTGATGCGGTGTCAGATGGTGAGTGTGTGCTAATACCCGGAATAATGGAGCATATAGAAAGAGCTGGAGTGCATTCAGGGGACAGTTTCTCAATATATCCTGCAAGAAATTTGTCTGAACGGGAGATAAACACTATTATCGAATATACAGAGAGGATTTCAAAAGCTTTAAATGTAAAAGGACTTATAAATATTCAATTTGCTGTAAAAGAAGGTACTGTATACGTGTTAGAAGTAAATCCCAGAGCTTCACGTACTGTACCTATTATGAGCAAAGCAACAGGTGTACCTATGGTGAAACTGGCAGTGGAAGTGGCCTTGGGCAAAAAGCTAAAAGAATTAGGATATAAAAGCGGTTTATGGCCGCAGACCCCATATACGGTTGTAAAAGCTCCTGTATTTTCTATGGAAAAATTGACAGATGCTGAGGTTTCATTAGGTCCTGAAATGAAATCAACGGGAGAAATAATGGGTATAGATTTAAGCTATGAAGGGGCTCTTTACAAAGCCTTAGAAGGAGCGGGTCTTAAAATACCTAAAAAAGGGAAAATACTTCTTTCGATAGCGGAAAGAGATTTTCAAGAAGTGCCCTCTTTGGTTGAAAAATTGCAGAGTTTAGGGTATGAGATATATGCCACATATAGGACAGGTAAATATTTGAGTTTGATGGGCATTCATGTAAATGTGATATCTCTTGATAATGCAATAAAATTACTGAAGGATGGATATTTTGATGCGGTAATAAATACACCGACAAAAGGCAAAAAACCTGATAATACAGGATTTAAACTGAGAAGGACAGCGGTAGAATACAGAATTCCTCTATTTACCTCTATGGATACTATAAAGGCGGCATTAAATGCTGTAGCAAAAGTAAATGTGAATGGTTTGTCTATTTTATCTATAAACGAATATGAAGAAATACAAAAAGATAATGTCAAAAATTTGGTTTTGTAAGGAGTGTTTAAAAATGTTAAAAGGTGAAAAAGTAGTACTTGCTTATTCAGGAGGGCTTGACACATCAGTAATCATACCGTGGCTTAAAGAAAACTATGAATGTGAGATAATAGCAGCTTGCATTAATGTAGGACAGGGGGAAGAGCTTAAATATATAAAAGATAAAGCTTTGGCAAGTGGTGCCAGCAAAGTGTATATTGAAGACGTAAAAGAAGAATTTGTTAAAGATTATATATTTCCTACTTTAAAGGCTGGTGCTGTTTACGAAGGGAAATACCTTTTAGGCACTTCTATGGCGAGGCCTTTAATTGCTAAAAAACTTGTGGAAATTGCCCACAAAGAGGGTGCAAAGGCAATAGCTCATGGTGCAACAGGAAAAGGCAATGACCAGGTGAGGTTTGAGGTATCAATACATGCTCTTGACCCGTCAATAAAAATCATAGCCCCGTGGAGGATATGGGATTTAAAATCAAGGGAAGATGAAATAGACTATGCAAAAAAGAAGGGAATACCTATCCCTGTTACTAAAGAAAAAATATACAGTGTAGACAATAACTTGTGGCATGTAAGCCATGAAGGAGGAGACCTTGAAGACCCGTGGAATGAGCCTAAAAGTGACCTTTACGATATAATCACTCCACCTGACAAAGCCCCAGATAAGCCAGAATATGTGCTTATAGAATTTGAAAAGGGCATACCTGTGAAAGTAAACGGCAAAGCCTTAGAACCTGTCAAATTAATAGAAGAATTAAACGCAATTGCAGGAAGAAACGGCGTAGGAATAGCCGACCTTGTGGAAAATAGACTTGTAGGAATGAAGTCTCGCGGTGTTTATGAAACTCCTGCAGGGACACTGCTTTACGCTGCTCATAAAGAACTTGAATATCTTGTGCTTGATAAGGAAACAATGAGGTTTAAGGATTTGGTTTCGCAGAAATATGCAGACCTTGTTTACAACGGTTTGTGGTTTTCTCCTCTTAAAGCCGCGCTAGACGCTTTTGTGGAGGAAACGCAAAAAAATGTAACGGGTGTTGTAAGGCTAAAGCTTTATAAAGGAAATGTCATAAACGCAGGAGTAAAATCCCCTTATTCTCTTTACAATCAAGAGTTTGTGACTTTTGGTAAAGATGAAGTTTACAACCAAAAAGACGCAGAAGGATTTATAAACCTCTTTGGGCTTTCTTTAAAAATTAAGGCGTTGATGGAAATGGAGAGGAAGGATATGGATGAAGCTGTGGGGAGGTAGGTTTAAAAGCGAGACGGACAAACTAATGGAGGAGTTTAATTCCTCCATTTCTTTTGATATTAGGCTTTTAAAGCATGACATATTAGGCTCAATTGCCCATGCAAAAGGACTTTATAAAGCTGGAGTGCTGACAGAAGATGAACTCAATTTAATAGAAAAAGGGTTAAAGGAAATTCTTGATGAAACCAATGTTGGAGAGATACCAAATGATGAAGATGTTCATTCTTATGTTGAAAGGCTTTTAACTGAGAAAATAGGCGATGTAGGGCGCAAACTTCACACAGGAAGAAGTCGAAACGACCAAGTTGCGACAGATGAAAGGCTTTATTTAAGAGATGAGATAGACAAAATAAAAGAGGATTTAATAAAACTTATAGATACCTTAAAAGAAATGGCTGAAACTTATAAAAAGGCGATTATGCCGGGATATACGCATCTGCAAAGGGCTCAGCCTGTGACTTTTGGACATCATCTTCTTGCCTATGTTGAAATGTTTAAAAGAGATTTATCAAGGCTTGAGGATATGTACAAGAGGGTCAATGTAATGCCTTTAGGTTCAGGTGCTCTTGCAGGTACTACATTTGATATTGATAGAAAATATGTAGCCTCCCTTTTAGGGTTCGATGATATAACTTTAAATAGTATGGACGGTGTAAGCGATAGAGACTTTGTAATAGAATTTTTAAGCTTTGCCTCTATAACAATGATGCATTTAAGTAGGTTTTGTGAAGAATTAATTTTGTGGTCTACCAAAGAATTTGATTTTATTGAAATGGACGATAGATTCTCAACAGGAAGCAGCATGATGCCACAAAAGAAAAACCCCGATGCAGCAGAATTAATAAGGGGTAAAACCGGCAGGGTTTACGGCGATTTGATTACAATACTTACTGTGATGAAAGGACTCTCTCTTGCATATAACAAAGACATGCAGGAGGATAAAGAGGCTTTGTTTGATGGAATAGACACTTTAAAAATGTCTTTGAAAGTATTTACTGAGATGATAAAGACGATTAAAGTAAAGACTGACAACATGGAAAAAGCCGCAAAATATGGTTATATGAATGCCACAGATTTTGCGGACTATCTCGTGTCAAAGGGTATCCCTTTCAGAACTGCCCATGAAATTGCAGGCAAAGTCGTTTTATACGCAATAGAGAGAAACTTAGCTATTGAAGATTTGCCACTTAATGAACTTAAAAAATTCAGCGATGTGATAGATGAAGATGTATATGAGGCAATAGACCTTAAAAACACATTAAAAAAGAAAAAGACAATAGGTGCGCCAACGTCAATCCAATCTTGATTTTACGAATAGATCCATTTTTACAAAAAGTATTTTTTATTATATAATAAGTATTGAAAATAAAAAACTAGATTATTCTTTACGTTAAAGGGGAGTAGCCGAAAGATAAAGCCATCATCACGGTAATCTATTGTGATTACCTGGCTTTATCCTCCAGGTTTATATTTCCGGAGGGCAAGACCTTTGACTTGATTCCTTATGGGAATTGAGGTCAAAGGTTTTTTTATCTTCTTTTGTTGTAGGAGGTGAGGGTGGTTAAATTCATATAAAAAATTTGATTAATAAATAGAGGTTAAAATGAGGAAAAATAAATGTAGATACAATAAGGGAGGGTCGCTGTTGGAGAATAGAAAATGGTATACCTTACATGCAACGGATATTGCCGAATTACTTAGCACTCATTTGTCAAAGGGACTTTCATCCGAAGTCGCCCGACAAAGGCTTGAGGAACAAGGATACAACGAGCTTGTAAGCAAAAGAGGGTTGACTTTTTTTGAAATGTTTTTGAGTCAATTCAAGGATTTCCTAGTAATTATACTTATCATTGCTAGCCTGGTATCTATGCTGGTGGGCGAAGTAATCGATTCGGCTGTAATTATAATGATAGTTATTCTAAATGCGATACTAGGTGTAATACAGGAATATAGGGCGAATAAAGCCCTAGATGCTTTAAAGAAGATGGCAGCTCCTGAGGCGCGGGTTATAAGAGACGGCACGGTCCAGGTTATCCCCGCTCGCGAACTGGTTCCAGGGGACATAGTTTTGCTCGAAGCCGGGAACTACGTGCCAGCAGATTTGAGATTGGTGGAAAGTGTAAATCTAAAAATCGACGAATCAGCGCTTACCGGGGAATCGGTTCCTGTTGAAAAAAACGCCGATATAGTGTTCAACGAAGAGATGCCACTTGGAGACAGGGCTAATTCTGCTTTTATGGGCACTGTCGTTACTTACGGCAGGGGCAAAGGCATAGTGGTATCAACGGGCATGAAGACTGAAATAGGTATGATAGCCGAAATGCTCGAGTCTTACCAGGATGAAGTCACGCCTCTCCAGAAAAAATTGGAACAAACGGGGAAAGCACTTGGAATCGCCAGCCTCGTTATATCCGGCATTGTCTTTTTACTGGGGCTTTTAAGAGGCATCCAATTTTTAGAGATGTTCATGACTGCTGTCAGCCTTGCGGTAGCGGCTATACCTGAAGGCCTTCCTGCAATAGTAACAATAGTCCTGGCCCTCGGCATGCAGCGCATGGTAAAGCGTAATGCACTCGTAAAAAAACTACACGCTGTGGAGACCCTTGGAAGTACTACAGTTATATGTTCCGATAAAACGGGTACCCTCACCCAGAACCAGATGACTGCAACAAAAATTTTTACGAATGGCCAATTTTTTTCTATTAGCGGTGAAGGTTACAGGCCTTACGGAGAATTTTACATTGACAGCTCCAAAATCGATCCGAAATCCGATACATGTCTGGAACTGCTCTTAAAAATTGGAGCTCTTTGTAACGATTCCAGGTTGGAGGGAAGCGGTACCGAACACGAAGATCAAAAATCCTGGAGAATTCTCGGTGATCCCACCGAGGGAGCTCTTGTAGTTGCTGCTGCTAAAGCCGGAATATTCGTTGAAGACCTAGAGAAAACACAGCCCCGCCTTAACGAAATTCCCTTTGATTCTGATAGAAAGCTTATGACGACAATTCATCCTTTTGACGGAAAATATATAGCATATACAAAAGGGGCACCGGATGTCCTCTTAAGTCTTTCAAGTTATATTTACAAAAATGGCCAGGAGGTACCTTTAACACAGGAGGATATAGAAGCTATAATTGCGGCCAATAAAGCCATGGCGTCTCAGGCTCTCAGGGTGCTTGCTCTGGCTTACAAGCCTTTGAATGATTTGCCAGAGGAACCGAAGGCGGAAGATATTGAAAAAGATTTTGTATTCGTCGGTTTGATAGGTATGATTGATCCTCCGCGACCTGAAGCCATAGAGGCAATAAAGACATGTAAGCAGGCAGGTATATGGCCTGTAATGATTACCGGCGATCACAGAGACACCGCGGTAGCCATAGCGAAGGATCTAGGCCTAATTGAGAGCGAGGCAGGTGTACTGACAGGTGCCGAACTGGACTCCATGAGCGACGACGAGATGTTCCAGAAGTCCAGGGAGGTATCGGTTTACGCCAGAGTATCACCAATCCATAAACTTAGAATAGTAGAAGCCATAAAAAATAACGGCCACATCGTGGCAATGACAGGAGACGGTGTTAACGACGCACCGGCCTTAAAGAAAGCTGATATAGGTGTGGCTATGGGTATTACCGGCACTGATGTCGCCAAGGAAACCGCTGATATGATTCTGGTCGACGACAATTTTGCCAGCATAGTTTCTGCAGTGGAGGAAGGCAGGGTTATTTACTCCAACATACGTAAATTCATATTTTTCCTACTCTCGTGCAACATCGCGGAGATACTCATTATATTTGTCTCCATGCTGGCGGGATTGCCTATACCGCTGAAACCCGTTCAGCTTTTGTGGATAAACGTGCTCACAGACGCATTCCCGGCTCTGGCTCTGGGTATGGAAAAGAAGGAGCCGGATATAATGCAACAGCCGCCCAGGAGACCGGAAGAACCTATAATAGACACCCGCATGAGGTGGCAAATTGCGATACAGAGCATTTTTATGACCGTTTCTATAATCGGAGTATTCGTTTTTGCTTTGAAATATACCGACAGTATCGAAAAGGCAAGGACTTTTGCTTTTGCTACGCTAATTTTCAGCGAACTCTTGCGGGCTTTCTCTGCCCGTTCTGAGACCCATTCAGTATTTAAAATTGGATTTTTTACCAACCATTTTATGCTCTGGGGCACATTTATCTCGCTAATCCTGCTGCTGGCTGTAATCTATGTGCCATTCTTGAGAACTATCTTTGACACGACGTACCTATCATTCTACGAAATGGATATCGTCATAATATTCGGTTTGATACCCTTCGCCGCTGCGGAGATAAGCAAAATATTCTTGTCTTCCAGAGGTCATCGGTAAGACAATTTTAAAATAGATACTCAGGAGCACGGAAAATGCCCCGTGCTCCTTTATTAATACTCTTTTAATCTTTCATCAACTTGTGCAATTAAAGAGAAAACGTCATCATCATGTAACAAATATAAATTATTTTCAATGGCTGTTTCTGCTATAAGCAAATCTATAGTGCTGCGAATAGTGATTCCCTTTTTCCTACACTTGAAATACATTTTTGCAGCATCTTCATAGGATTTGATACCATATTTTAGGTCATAGAATTTTTGAGTACTTAAATATTCTTTAATTAAATTAAACTCATTTTCAGTCTTTGCTCCTTGCAATAATTATGCTGAAATTTTTATGCGTGTTAAGCACAAAATACTTATTATTTTGTAAAAGATTATGTAAGTAAATATTATTTTTAAAGAAAGATTAGTGAATACATATAAATATTAAATAATAATGATTATTAATACTGTTGTAATTGCTTGATAATTGAGATATAATTAAGAAAACAGGATAGAGTGGGAAAAGACAGAAAATGTTTGTAAATATGAAAGGTGGGGATATGTATGCATAAAGTTGTTTTGCTAAGACATGGAGAAAGCCTGTGGAATATGGAAAACAGATTTACTGGCTGGACGGATGTTGATTTATCTCCAAAGGGCATTGAAGAAGCTCGGGAAAGCGGCAAGACTTTAAAGGCAGAAGGGTACACTTTTGACTGTGCTTTTACTTCTGTTTTAAAAAGAGCTATAAGAACTTTGTGGATTGTTCTTGACGAATTAGACAGGATGTGGATACCGGTTTATAAATCATGGAGGCTCAATGAAAGGCATTATGGAGCACTGCAAGGGCTTAATAAAGCTGAGACCGCCAAGAAATACGGAGAAGAGCAGGTAAAAATATGGAGAAGATCTGCTGATGTAAGGCCTCCCGCCTTAGAAAAAGATGACCCGAGATATCCCGGTTTTGACCCCAGATATGCTGACCTTTCTGAGGAAGAAATCCCCCTTACTGAAAATTTGATTGATACAATTAACAGAGTTATTCCATATTGGGAGTCCACAATTGCACCGACTATAAAATCAGGTAAAAAAGTGCTAATAGTTGCTCATGGAAATAGTTTGAGAGGGCTTGTAAAATACCTTGACAATCTTTCTAAGCAGGAGATAATGGAGTTAAATATTCCTACAGGAATTCCGTTAGTTTATGAGCTTGACGATGATTTAAAACCTATAAGGCATTATTATCTTGCCGATGAAGAGAAAGTAAAAGAGAAGAAAGAATTAGTAGAAAACCAAGGAAAGATTCAAGGGAATTCTTAAAATATTGATAAGGAAGTAACTTGCAGCTTATCTTTATGCTTGTTGTAGAATTGCCGCGAAGCACTTTTGTATTGGCTGTTCTACTTGATCAAGATGAGTAATAAATTACTTTAATGGTGGTTTAAAATTAAGCATTTTTTGAAAAAGATGTTTTAAGAGTTGATAGTGGTAAGAGTGCAGAAAGATACTATACCATATGAGGGTATACTTTTATAAAGTATATCCCTTTAAAATTTTTTAAAAGAACATTAAGATAATGTTTTCGTTGTCAAACTATAGACAAACTACAATTTGTTTAGTAAAATATTATAGAAAGAATGTTGTTATAATTGTATCAAACGAGAGGTGTTTTGTATGAGTGAGCATAAAAGAATTGTCATTGTTGGGGCCGGGTATGGGGGCGTACATGCCGCTAAATTACTACACAAAAAATTTAAAAATGACAGCAATATAGAAATAATTCTTATTGACAAAAAACCTTATCATACATTGTTAACAGATTTACATGAAGTAGCTGGCTCCAGAATAGAACCCGACAGTGTTCGTGTGTATTTACACAAGATTTTTGCAAATAAAAAAGTAGAAGTCATAATAGATGAAGTAGAAAAGATTGATTATGAAAAGCAAAGCGTAATTGGAAAAGATGGGGAGTATAACTATGATTATTTGATTTTAGGAATTGGAAGTGAGCCATGTGATTTTGGTATACCCGGTGTATTTGAGTATGGGTTTACGGTAGGAACGTTAGAAGCTGCTATTAAGACAAGGGAACATATTGAGGAGATGTTTAGAAAAGCGAGTGTTGAAAGTAATGCAGAAAAGAAAAGAAAAATGCTTACCTTTGTGGTAGCTGGCGCAGGGTTTACGGGAATTGAAACTGCAGGCGAATTGATGGAATGGACAAAAAGTTTATGCGATAAATATCATTTAGATCACAATGATGTTAAAATTATGGTGATAGAAGCGTTGAATACCATACTTCCTAATTTAAATGCAAAATTAGCTAATAAAGCTGCTAAATTTTTGGCCAAAAAAGGTGTAGAAGTTTTAACAAATGCTCCTATAGTAGAAGTAGCAAAAGATTATATAGTTTTAAAAGATGGCAGAAAAATTGAAACAAAAACTCTTATATAGACGTGTGGAGTTCAGGGTAACAAATGTGTTGAGAATTTTGGTTTAGAGTTAGGTAGAAGATCTAGAGTTCAGACGAATGAGTACATGCAGGCAGTAGGCAAAGAAAACATTTATATAATAGGAGATTTAGCTTATTATGAGTTAGATGGTAAACCTATTCCACAAATAGTAGAGACTGCCTTGCAGTCTGCCGAAACTGTAGTACACAATATAGTAGCTGATATAAAAGGAGGAGAAAAACAACCTTTTAAACCGAAATATCATGGTTTTATGGTTTCTATAGGAAGTAGGTATGCAGTGGCAGAACTTATGGGTGTATCTTTGACAGGTTTTTTAGCTATGGCTATGAAACACCTTGTAAATATGCATTATCTTTTTGGTGTAGCAGGTTTTAATGCGGTGTTATCATACATTTATCACGAGTTCTTTGAAATTAAAAACAATCGTTCAATATTAGGAGGACATATTGCTGCACATATCCCCATATTTTGGCTGGTTCTTTTAAGGATATATGTAGGTGCATTGTGGCTTATAGAAGGTATAAACAAAATACAGCAAGGATGGCTTGACCCTACAAAAATATTTATTATAACTACCTCTGATGTATCTGGTGCTACTGCTAAAGCTGGTGAAGCTGCTACTGCAGCACAAACTTTGCAACCTTTGTTAAAAGAACCTCCTGCTTTTTACAAATGGTTTATAGATACTTTTGTGGCGCCACATGCCTTTTTGTTCCAAGCGATGGTAGTACTAGCGGAAGTAGCAATAGGCTTGGCTTTAATAGCAGGTTTGTTTACTGTTTTAGCATCAGCTGGTTCTATATTCTTAGCACTTAATTTTATATTATCTGCGATGGCAGATAAGTCTATATTATGGTATATATTTGCAGCTATAGCTTTAATGGGAGGGGCAGGAAGAGCTTTTGGACTGGATTATTACGTGATACCTTGGATAAAGAATTGGTGGAAAAAGACCTCTTTTGCACGAAAAACGTATCTTTATATCAGTTGATGGGATGGAAGAGGGTTATTTAGTGTGAAAAAAGGTGATATCTTAATTATGCTTTTTGTAGTTGTTTTAGCTATTGGGTTGTTGGTATTTTATAAAATATCAACAACCCAACATTATCACCACAAATATGCGGTAATAATGGTAGACGGAAAGATATATAAAGAGATATCATTGGAGGATGTAAATTATCGAGAAGAGATACCTATAGTTACGAAATACGGTACAAATGTATTGCTAGTTAAAGATGGTAGAGTACAGGTGATTGATGCTGAATGTCCAGATAAAATTTGTATGAAAGAAGGATTTATTGATAAACCGGGGCAAAGTATAGTATGTTTGCCATTTAGAATGGTTGTAGAAATACGGGGTGTTAAAAATGCCGAAGTGGACCAAGTTTCCTATTGAGCCCACCACCATGTCAAGGACTCATAGAATGGTTTTTCTCGCAATACTTGTCGCTAATTCTCTAATCTTATATATTATAGAAGGAATGTTACCTGTTCCTTTTATTGCTCCCGGTGCTAAATTAGGACTTGCTAATATAATTACGGTCATATCTTTGTATTTATTTGGCTTTTTTGATACTTTTATAGTGCTTTTTGTGAGAATATTGTTAGCAACTTTTTTTGCTTCTTCACCCTCTACTTTCTTTTATAGCATAGGAGGGGGAGTATTAAGCCTTTTTGCTATGTATTTTGCCAAAAGTATAGGTAAATCAAACATAAGTGAAGTTGGGGTAAGTGTTGTAGGTGCCGTATTTCACAACATTGGGCAAATGTTGGTGGCCTCTCTTATAGTGCAAAATATTAATATAATGGTGTATTTACCTGTTTTGATGATAGCTGGAATAGGGACTGGTGTTTTTGTGGGACTGACTACGAAATTTGTTTTAAAACATTGGGGAAAATTAAAAAATTTAAATTTACATTGATTAAGGTGGTTAGATGGATAAGTTTTGGAATAATAATTTAGAGATAAAAAATGAGCTTACTGAAGTTATAAAAATAATGGAAAAGCGTATTAAAAACTCTAACAAATCAATCAGGAATATATTGTTAGATATGATCTATAATAGTGGTAAAATGCTCAGACCTGCTTTTGTAATCTTAGCCGGGAAATTTGGAGAATACGATAGAAAGAAAATATTGCCTTTAGCTGCTGCTATAGAAATGCTCCACATGGCAACTTTGGTACATGATGATATAATTGATAATGCTTTGATAAGGCGGAGCAAGCCCACTATCCAAGCAGAATATGGAAAAGATTATGCTGTATTTATAGGAGATTTCCTTTTTTCTGAGAGTTTTTTGTTGTTATCAGATAATATCGCTATTAGTAATCTAAAAAAAGTGTCAAAAGTAGTCTCAAAGATATGCAAAGGTGAAATTGGACAATTTGAGAGTCGTCGCAATATCGACATTACAATAAATGATTATTTAAGGCGAATAGCTGCGAAAACTGCTGCTCTTTTTGCTCTAAGCTTTTATGTTGGAGCCTATGAAAGCAAGTGTGACGAAAACTTAGCTAAAGCATTGGGAAGTATAGGCTACAATATTAGCATGGCTTTTCAAATTATAGACGATATTTTAGATTATACTGGTCAAGAGGCTGTAGTTGGGAAACCTCTGGGCAATGATATAAGAGAAGGGGTTTTTACTCTGCCTTTAATCTATTCGCTGGATAAGAATAAAGATAAAATAATGTTAGAATTACTTAAAAAAGAGAGTTATTCTGAGGAAGACATAAAACAAATAATTGAATTTGTTCAGCAAAATGGTGGAATAGATCGGTCAAAAATGTTGGCACAAAAATATACTAAAAAGGCTTTTGATAAAATATCTATGTTGAAAGACTCTCCATCTAAACAAGTTTTAATTGAAGTTACTGGTAAACTTTTATATAGAAATTATTAATTAAAATAATTAAAAAGAGATGTAAAGTCTTTTTTGGAGGAGATCATTATATGAAAAAATCTATGACTTTTTTTGCAGCTTTTTTTCTAATATTCACTGTTGCCAGTATATTTTCTGGGTGTTCAAATAAAAATTCACAGCCTATATCTGATACACAATTTGCTTTAGATACTTATTGTACAATAAGCATATACGATAATGTGCCGAAAAAGGTTTTAGATGAGGGATTTAAAGCTATAAAAGATGTAGAAGACAAGATGAGTGTTACCATCAAAAACAGTGAAGTGAATCAAATTAATGAGAATGCAGGTATTAGACCTGTTAAGGTTTCACCTGACACCTTTTATGTGATAAAAAAAGCGGTACATTTTTCTGATGTTGAAAAGGGGTATTTTGATATTACAGTAGGACCTATAGTAAAACTTTGGAATATAGGAACTGATAAAGCTAAAGTACCTTCCCCTGAAGAAATAAAAGCTAAACTCCCTCTTGTAAATTATAAGGATATAATATTGGACGAAAAGAATATGACTATTATGCTGAAAAATAAAGGTATGAGTATAGATTTAGGAGGTATTGCAAAAGGATATGCGGCAGATAAAGTAGCACAAGTTTTAAAGAAAGAGGGTGTAAAACATGCCATAATTAATTTAGGAGGTGATGTTCTTACAATAGGAACAAAACCTGATGGTGGTAACTGGCGTATAGGTATTCAAACTCCTTTTAAACCAAGAGGTGAATATTTGGGCATAGTAGAGGTTTCCAATAAAGCTGTTGTTACTTCTGGAGTTTATGAAAGGTATTTTGAAAAAGATGGAAAATTATATCATCACATACTAAATCCTTTTACAGGTTATCCTGTAGATAATCACTTATACAGTGTGACAATAATAACTGATACTTCTATAGATGGTGATGCTCTTTCAAAAATTTTTGTAATTGGCTTAGAAGAAGGTTTGAAGTTGGCAGAAAGTTTACCTGGAGTGCAAGCTATATTTGTTACAGACGATAAAAAAGTATATATAACCTCTGGTCTAAAAGGCAACTTTAAAGTTACTGATCCTGAATATACTTTAATGACTAAATAATTTCTTGCAGGAGGAAACATTATGAACAAATCAGAATTTTCGAGAGTTTGGAAGGGATTTTGGCAATTAGCAGATCCTAAAATATGGATAGCCTCTACAGTTCCTATGTTTGTTGCAGCAGCTTATGCTTATGGAAAAACAGGTAAATTTGATTTTTTATGGTTTTTTATATCTGTAATAGGCATTTACTTTATTGAAATTGGGAAAAATGCTGTTAATGAAGTTATTGATTATAAGTCTGGGGTAGATACATTTGTGACTCCTGATAAAAGGACTCCTTTTAGTGGGGGAAAAAAGACAATTGTTGAAGGTAAACTTACAGTTAAAGAGACAATAATTATCGCAGTTTTAACTATGCTTGCTGCCTGTTTTATAGGTTTAATCATTGTGGTTTTTCGTGAACCTTTAGTGTTAATAATTGGATTATTAGGAATTTTAATATCAATTTTTTATAGTCTACCTCCTTTTAAATTTAGTTATATAGGTTTTGGAGAAATAGCAGTTGGAGTAACTTTTGGACCTTTAATTATGACAGGTATGTACTTGGTTTTGACTCATCACATAAGTGGAGATATTTTATTACTTTCATTACCGATAGGATTTTTAATAACTAATGTTCTCTGGATAAATCAGTATCCTGATTATGAGGCGGACCTTAGAGGTCATAAATATAATTTATTGGTGCGAATTGGCAAAGAAAAAGGTGTAATTGTATATGCAGCTCTTTATGGAGCAGCGTACCTATCTTTTATTGTAATAGCTATTGTTACTAAGAATTTTCTATGGTTGTTATCTTTTGTTACACTTCCTTTAGCAGTACAATCTGTAAAAATTGCTCGCAAATATTATGACAATATACCTAAATTAATAAAAGCAAATGCTAATACTGTGAAGATATATCAAATAACAGGAATTTCAATGATTATAGCTTCGCTCTTATTAAGAGTAAAATTGTAATATACATAAAAAGGAAAATTTAAAAAGCTTCTTAAAAGAAGTATACGTTTTTTATTTATATTACTTGATATTATTTTAACGGAATGGTATAATATTCTTAACCATAAAATTCACATTTGAGGAGAGGTGTAAATTTTACGAAAAGAGTTTTAGCTCTTGTGCTGGTGGGGTTGTTTGCACTGGTTGTTATGAGTGGCTGTTCTTCAAAAACAGCAAGTGGTGGTTACAAAGATGGTACTTATAAGGCGGAACAACCTGATTTTGACGATCATGGTTGGAAAGGACAAATAGAAGTGACTGTAAAGGATGGCAAGATAGCCTCTGTAACTTATAATGAAGTTAACAAAGATGGTCAATTAAAGAGAGATGACCAACAATATGCTGAAAACATGAAGGCAAAAGTTAATATCACGCCTAAAGAAGCATATGAAAAGTTGGAACAGCAACTAGTAGAAAAGCAAGATCCTGCTAAAGTAGATGCAGTTACAGGAGCTACACACACATCAGAAACTTTCAAAGAGTTAGCTACAGAGGCTTTGAAAAACGCAAAATAATTTAATGGAGAAATAGAAAAGAGTTAGAAAAGGTATAAGTTAGAGAGTAAAAAATAAGGGCTTTTCGCCCTTATTTTTACTCAGATTTCCATAGACCGTGCAAATTGCAGTAGGACCATGCTTTTAAGTTTTTAGCGTCTGTTACAAAAACCGCTTCTGGTTTTTCACCTGGTTTTAATACTTTTCTCATATATACACCATCAGCTAAGAGAGAAATCCATTCAATCCAATGCTTTTCCTCCATTGGATGTGGTATGCTTCCTACCTTAACCGTTACAATATTGCCATTTCTTTCAATAACTGGTGTGTGCTTTTCTGTACCTGCATCTCCTGTTTTTTCTTGCATTTTAACCATTGGCTCGCCACAGCATACCAATGTCCCTTGGCCAGCATGAAGCACTTCTACAATATTTCCACACTTTTCGCATTTATAAACTCCATATAAGTCAGCCATTTTGATTCCTCCTTTAAATTATGTAAAACTGTGCAACTAGAATTAATTTGCCTTGGATAATACATCTTAATGGAAATATATTATCCTTTATATTTATAATACATTAAAATTTTTTGGATTTCAAGAGGGAAAAGAAATTTTTTAGTAAATAACAATATCGGAAAAGTGAAAAAATGCATTTGTTAATTTTTATGAAAGTATGATAATATATGTACTTACAAAACCTCTTAACATGGTGAAAAAGGCGACTCAGGAGATGGCAAGAGGCAATTTTAAAGTTCATAAGCAACAAGGATTGGGACTTGCCATAGCAAAAAAAATAATTGAAGAACATGGTGGAAGTATAACCGTTGAAAGCGAAGTAAACAAGGGTGCTGCTTTTACTGTAAGTTTGACTATTAAATATCGATAAATTGTTGACAATCTGACGTTTCTGTATTATTGATTATATTGATGATTTATATATAAAGTGGAGGCAATTTTTATGAGATATAGAATTGAGCATGATTTGCTAGGGCAAAAAGAGGTTCCAGTTGATGCTTATTATGGCATACATACATTAAGAGCTTATGAAAATTTTAATATATCAGGACAAAAAATTCATAGAGAACTTATTATATCGCTTGCGATGGTCAAAAAGGCTGCAGCAATTGCAAATATGAAAGCTGGTTTGCTTGATGAAAAAAGAGCGAAGGCAATAATTTTAGCTTGTGATGAGATAATATCAGGTAAATACCATGATCAATTTATTGTTGATGCCCTCCAGGGAGGTGCAGGTACTTCTTCTAATATGAATGCTAACGAAGTTATTGCAAATAGGGCAATAGAACTACTGGGGGGTAGTAAAGGGGACTATTCTATTGTACACCCACTGGAACATGTAAACTTGAGTCAATCTACAAATGATGTTTTCCCGACAGCGGTGAGAATTGCAGCAATACGTCTTTTAAAGCCTTTGAGTGAAGATTTAGCTGAGCTTCAAAGTGTGCTTCAAGAAAAAGAAGAAGAGTTTTCTGATGTATGTAAAATGGGACGAACCGAGTTACAGGATGCTCTTCCTGTTATGCTTGGTCAGGAATTTGGTGCATATGCACAAGCAGTTGCAAGGGACAGATGGAGGATATATAAAGTTGAAGAAAGGTTGAGACAGGTAAACATTGGCGGTACTGCTGTTGGGACAGGAGTAAATGCCGAGCTAAAGTATATATTCTCAGTTATAGAAATATTAAGAGAAATAACAGGACTAGGACTTGCAAGAGCGGAATATATGATGGATCCTACTCAGAACAATGATGTTTTTGTTGAGGTATCTGGGCTTTTAAAAGCGGCAGCCGTTAACCTTATAAAAATTTCGAATGATATAAGGCTTATGTCGTCAGGACCTAAATGTGGGCTTATGGAAATTAATATACCAGAGGTACAGTCAGGTTCTTCGATTATGCCTGGAAAAGTGAATCCTGTTATACCTGAGGCTGTAAGGCAGGCAGCGTTTCAAGTTATAGCATGTGACCATGCAATAACTTTGTGTGCCCAAGCAGGTGAATTTGAGCTTAATTTCACATTACCTCAAATTGCATATAATCTTTTTATGCAGATAGGTCTATTAAGAAATGCTATACGAATATTTATAGATAAATGCATTAAGGGAATAACTGCGAATAAAGATTACTTAAAAGAAACTATTGAAAAAAGTTATTCGTATGCAACAGCGCTAGTTCCTTACATTGGGTATGAAAAGGCAACGGAAATTGCAAAAATGGCTAAAGAAAAAGGAAAAACGATAAGGGAAGTTGTGTTAGAGGCTGGACTCTTTACAGAGGAAGAACTTGATATAATATTTAACCCTTATGAAATGACAAAACCAGGAATACCAGGGAAAAGAAGATTGAAAGGAGAAAAATAATTATGAACACGACACCTATTTCTTCCAGGCTCCACATAGCTATTTTTGGCAGGAGAAATGCAGGTAAATCAAGCCTTATAAATGCTCTTACAAACCAGGAAGTAGCCCTTGTATCTGATGTTGCAGGTACTACTACTGATCCTGTGTCGAAGGCAATGGAAATACTTCCAATAGGACCAGTTGTAATCATCGATACTGCTGGACTTGATGATACGGGAGAGTTAGGGGAACTTAGGGTAAAAAAAACCTATGAAGTTTTAAACAGAACAGACCTTGCAATTCTTGTCATAGATGGCACTATAGGGCTTTCAGAGTTCGAAGAAAATGTCTTGAAAATCATTAGAGATAAAAATATTCCAGTTGTAGGGGTAATAAATAAAAAAGATTTGTCACAATATTCTGAGGAAGATAAGAGAAAATGGGAAGAAAAATTAAAACTAGAGCTTATTGAAGTTTCTGCTTTAAAAAAACATGGAATTGAAGCCCTAAAAATGATGTTAATAAAGAAAGCACCATATGACGACAGGGAACTTTCGATTGTAGGTGATCTAATAAAACCGGGAGACTTTGTAGTTCTTGTTATTCCTATAGATAAAGCTGCTCCAAAAGGAAGACTTATACTTCCGCAGCAACAGACAATAAGAGATATTCTTGACAATGATGCGATGGCTATTGTTACAAAAGAGCATGAGCTAAAAGAGACACTTCAAAATCTAGGGAAAAAGCCATCATTGGTTATTACAGATTCTCAGGCTTTTTTGAAAGTTAGCGCTGATACGCCCAAAGATATACCGCTTACATCTTTTTCTATTCTTTTTGCACGATATAAAGGTGATTTGGAGGAACTTGTAAGAGGTGTAAAAGCAATAAAAAAACTAAAACCTGGTGATAAAGTCCTCATTGCTGAAGGATGTACACATCACAGGCAGTCTGATGATATAGGAAAAGTAAAAATACCCAGATGGATACGCCAGATTGTTGGAGGAGACATACAATTTGACTGGTCAAGTGGCATAACTTTTCCAGACAATCTCGAAAAATATAGCTTGATTGTACATTGTGGAGCATGTATGTTGAACAGAAGGGAAATGATGTATAGAATTTCATATGCAAAAAGCAAAAACATTCCAATAGTAAACTATGGGGTATTAATAGCTTATGTTCAAGGCTTAATGCCGAGAGCTATAGAAATGTTTCCACTGGCAAAAATGATTTATGAAGAAGAATAGAATGGGACAATTATACCTTTGTCCCATAAACTTTTTTATATTGAAACACTAAAACATAAAGTGTATACGATAGTGCGATTATTCCACTTACTATAAAAGTTATATGGGGGCCAAATTTTTGAGATAGTGTGCCAGCATATAGTGAGCCTATAGGAGTTACTCCACCAAAAACCAAAGAATAAACACTCATCACTCTCCCTCTGAATTCATCTGCTGCATTAATTTGTATTGTGGTGTTGGCAGAAGAGTTGAAGGTTATCATAAACCAGCCTGATAAAGCTAAAAGTAAAGCTGTTAATAAATAACTACTTTGTATACCTATAAGTATTTGAAAAATACCAAGTCCAATGCCACCGCCAAACAAATAGACAGGCTTTACTCCTCTTCTACTTACCGAAGCTAGTGTCAATGCTCCTATCAGGGCTCCCGTTCCCATTGCTGACATTAGTAAGCCATAATCTGTCGCTTCTCTGTGGAGAACATCTTTGGTAAAAACAGGTACTAATACGTTGAAGTTCATAGAGAAAGTGCTTAAAATAGCAATCATGAGTATTGTAGTGAATATAACAGGGGTATTTTTGATGTATCTCAATCCGTCCCTTAAGTCATCAAAGATTTTTGTTTTGCCGTCATTAGCTTTTGGTGTTATACCTTCTACTGTAATTAATATAAGCCCTATTATCACAGCAATAAAGCTTGCAGAATTCAAATAAAAACATATGGAATATCCTAATTTGCCAATTAATATTCCTGCGATTCCTGGACCTATTATCCTTGCTGCGTTAAACACTGCTGAGTTTAAAGCAATGGCATTCATTAAATCTTTTTTTCCTACTAAATCAATGATAAAAGATTGTCTTGCTGGCATGTCTATCGTGTTTAAAAAACCATTAACCAAAGCTAAAGCTAATATTTCCCAATAATTTATTATCTTTAGGGCAGTCAAAGTTGCTAGGATAAAGGCGGAAATTGCAAAACTTATTTGAGTAAATAAAATCAATTTTCTCTTTGGAAATCTATCTATTATGACTCCTGCAAACAAAGAAAAAAGCATTACAGGCAAAAACTGAACAGCACTTACCAGCCCTAATAAGAAAGAAGAATTTGTTAGTTCAAGGACTAACCAACCCTGGCCTATGTTTTGCATCCACGTGCCTATAAGGGAAATCATCTGTCCAAACCAGAAGAGCCTAAAATTTCTGTGTTTAAGAGCAGGAAAAGAATATTCTAATTTTTCCACTGTATTCATTTATTTTTCTCCTTGCTATTAATTTTCATATAACAGCTCTATTGATTGATTAAAATATTTTTTAGCTTCTTCTGGATTATTTAGGGCAATATACAGATTTCCCAATCCTTTATAGGCTTCGGACAAGTCCTTTTTAAGGCCAAGGGTTTTGAGTATTTCTACAGATTTTAAAAGTTCTTTTTCACTTAATTCGAACTGGCCTTGTTTTAAATGTAAATTTCCTAATATCGTATAAATTCTACCCATTTCTTCTTCTTCTCCTAGTTTTGTTACGATTTCTAAAGATTGATTTAAATATTCTAATGCTTTGGGATAATCTTCTTTTAAATAGTAAATTCTTCCGATTTCTGTGAGATTGTATGCCATTCCTCTTTCATTTCCTAAATCTTTATACAGCGAATAGCTCTTTACAAAATATTTTTCTGCAATATCATACTTTTTTAAATCGGTATATACAAAACCTAAATAATTGTATTCATTAGCAATATCTTCTTTTAAATTTAGGGTTTTACTTATCAGAATAGCACGCCTTATATATTTTAAAGCATCCTTATATTGTTTAAGCTCGTGATTTACAAGTCCTAGTCCATTATTTGACAAAGCAATAAAATCTACTGCTTTAATTTGAGTAGAATATTCAAGGCATTTCATATAATAATCTCTTGCTTTAATAAATTCTCCCATTTTACTGTATAAATTTGCTATACTATAAAGTATGCGGGATTTCAATTGTGTGTGCTTTAAAGAGTATTTTTCAAAACCATCTAAAGCTTTTAAATAATTTTCCAATGATGATTGAAATTTTTGCAGATTGCCCAAACACAATCCTTTCATGTAATGCATTTCTACTATAATTTCATTCAATGAGCTTTTTTCAAAATATGGAGATATTTTATCTAAAATTTCAAGAACTTTTGTATAGTCTTTGATAGCAAAATAAGATTTGGCTAGGTAAAAATTTATCAAATTTGTTGAATACTCATCTATTGCATTGTCTAAAATATCGATGTATAATTTAATAGCTTCCTCATAATTTTTGTTATCAAAAGCTTTTTGAGCAGTTAAGAACTTTTCTAAAATATTTTTGTATTTTGCAAGTTCTTTTTTTAATTCTTCTTTTTCGACATAGTCTTCATCTAAAAAGTACACAACCGGCTTATTTAATTTTTGAGCGATAAAATTTAAAGCTTTTAAGGAAGGACTTATTTTACCTTTTTCTATAAGGCTTATATAGCCTTTGGAAAATTCGTCTCCTGATAAATCTCCTTGTTTTAAGAATTGCCTTTTTCTTTCTTCTCTAATTCTTTTGCCCAATTCCACCATATCCATGTACTACCACTCCTTAATGTGCGTACTAAAATATATTATAATTTAATTTAGCAGATTTTTCAACGGCTAAGTATAAGATAAATTTAATTATATAAAAATCCAAATAAGTGATATAATATTATTTGTACATTTTAGCTTTTGGGGTGGTTACTGTGAATAAACTATTTATAGTAGGCTTAGGGCCGGGTTCGGCAGATTCCATTACACTGGGTACGATAGAGAAAATGAAAAATGCTGATAAGGTTTTTTTGCGGACAGAAAAGCATCCGGTAGTTCCTTATCTTAAAACGCAGGGAATTATTTTTGACACTTTTGACAAGATGTACGAAAAAAGTACTACTTTTGAAGAAGTTTATGAAAATATTGCGCGGGAAATAATAGATATAGCAAAAAAATATCGAAAGGTTGTGTATGCTGTTCCAGGACATCCTTATGTAGCGGAAAAATCTGTGGAATACATATTAAACTTTTGTAACGATTGTGCCGATATTTCAATAGAGGTTATACCAGCTATTTCTTTTATTGATGCCATTATAGGCGAATTGAAAATTGACCCTATATATGGCCTCAAAATAATTGATGGTTTGTCTTTGGATGTTCAAAAGCCTGATAAGAGATGTGGCAATATTGTTGTGCAGGTGTATGATAGATTTATAGCTTCAGAAGTGAAGTTAAAACTGGCAGAAGTGTATGGAGACAGTTATCCTGTGACTGTTATAAAAAATGCGGGGATTCCAGGGAAACAAGTAATAGAGACAATACCCCTTTATATGATTGACAGGCTCGATTGGATTGATTATCTTACTTCTTTATACATACCTCCTGTACAAACACTCTTTCAAGAAAAGTATGACATATATGACCTTTTAGAGATAATGAGAATTTTAAGAAGTGAAAAGGGATGTCCATGGGATAAAGAGCAGACTCATCAAAGCCTTGAAAAATATTTGGTGGAAGAGAGTTATGAGTTAATTGATGCGATTGAGAAAGAATCTGAGGATAAGATGGCAGAAGAGTTAGGAGATGTGCTTTTACAAGTTGTATTCCATTCACAAATTGCAAAGGAGAGGGGAACATTCAATTTTTGCGATGTAGTAGATGGCATATGCAAAAAGATGATTTGGAGACATCCTCACGTTTTTGGGACCGTAGAATTAAAAACTTCTAAAGCCGTATTAGAAAAATGGGATGAGTTGAAAAAAGAGGAGAAGAATTTAAATTCTTATACGGAAGTTTTAAAAGATGTGCCAAAGCATATGCCTGCTCTTATCAGAAGTTATAAGGTCCAGGAAAAAGCAGCAAAGGTGGGTTTTGATTGGGAGAGGGTTGAGGATGCAATTTCTAAAGTTTATGAGGAGTTAGAAGAATTAAAGGAGGTGTATAAAGGGAAAGATAAAGAAAAGATTATTGAGGAAGTTGGAGATTTAATTTTTGCAGTGGTAAATGTAGCTAGATTTTTAGATGTAGAACCAGAAAGCGCAACTCACAACACAGTGGAAAAATTTATAAAGCGATTTGAATACATAGAAAAAACTGCAGCAAAAAATGGACAAAAATTAGATGAAATGACTTTAAATGACATGGATAAGCTGTGGAATGAAGCAAAGATGAATAATTTTAATAAAAAAAATGAAAAATAAGCGTAAATTAGCAGGATTTTTCGATTTTGTGAAGAATAAATAAGAGTAAAACATATTTAAACTAAGGAGGTATTGTTGTGAATAAGGCAGATCTTGTTGCGAAAATTGCAGAAAAAAGTGAGTTAACAAAAAAGGATGCTGAAAAGGCATTAAATGCTTTCATTGAAGCAGTAGAAGAAGCATTGAAGAATGGTGACAAAGTTCAATTAGTAGGGTTTGGCACATTTGAAGTAAGAGAAAGAGCTGAAAGAAAAGGTAGAAATCCTCAGACAAAAGAAGAAATAACTATTCCTGCTTCAAAAGCTCCTATTTTCAAAGCAGGAAAAGCGTTAAAGGATTTAGTAAATTCTTAAGAAAATCAGGTCTTTATGACCTGATTTTCTTACTTTTGTCTGGAGGTAAGAAGTATGAGAGTCGACAAGTTTTTGAAAGTTTCAAGGCTTATCAAAAGGCGTACGATTGCAAAAGAGGCCTGTGACAAGGGATTAGTTTTTATAAATGGCAAGCAAGCAAAAGCTAGTGACGAAGTAAAAGAACATGATATAATAGAGATAAACTTTGGAAATAAAATTGTCAAAGTAGAGGTTTTAGATGTAAAAGAACATGCTTTAAAAGACGAGGCTTACAAAATGTATAAATTGATAGAAGAATGAATGATTTGTGAAAATCCCTCAAATACTATAAACAAAAGTATAGGAGGGATTTTAATTGTATAGGAACAAACTGAAATTAATTGCGGTGTTAGTAGCTTTGTTATTTGCCATGACTGCTTGCAAGCCGCCTACAAAAAAACCAGAACCTATTAGGAAGCCACGAATGGAACTACCTAAAATACCCGCAAAAATAAATGTGGGTGAAAACAAAGAACCTGTTCTTAAAGTTTATGTTGTGCAAACAGGTAAAATTGAAAATATGCCTTTGGAGAAATATGTTGAAGGTACAGTGGCGGGAGAGATAAAAAATTATTGGCCAATTGAGGCTTTAAAAGCCCAGGCGATTTTAGCTAGGACATATGTTTTAAATTTTGTAAGTACTAAAAAGTCAAAATATCCTGGAGCCGACATATCAACAGATTTTGAGGAGGCTCAGGCTTGGAACCCTTCAAATATAAATTCTAAAATAAAAGAAGCCGTAAAAGATACAAGAGGTGTAGTTGCTGTCTATGACGGAAAATTTATAAATGCATGGTTTCACTCTCATGCAGCAGGACAAACTGCTTTGGCTAAGGAAGGCCTTAATTACAAAGAGCCAGAACCTCCTTATATTGTGAGTGTAAAGTCAAATGAAAGTCCTAGTGCACCGGCTAATGTAAAGCATTGGACAGCTATTTTTACCAAAAGTGAAGTGATTGATGCATTAAAAAAAATGGGGCTGGGCATAAACGATTTTAAAACTGTGAAAATAGGTACAAAAGGGGCTTCAGGAAGAACTGTAAACTTTCTTTTTGACAAAACGCCTGTAAATGCTCCCGATTTTAGAATGGCAATTGGAAGTGAAAGGCTAAAGTCCACTATGATAGATGAAGTTTCTTACGATGGAAGTAAATTGGTGATAAAAGGGAGAGGGTTTGGGCATGGTGTAGGAATGTCTCAATGGGGAGCATATCAGATGGCTAAAGAGGGGAAAAAGGCAAAAGATATACTAAACTATTATTTTAAAGGCATAAATATAGTAAAAATTTGGAATTAAAATCCTCCGGAAGGAGGATTTTTTTTGTTCTAAAAAAAGTACAAGATTCATAGATAATAATAGTCTATTAAAAAGAAGGGAGGTTTAAAGAGGGTTAAAATGGAAGATAAAAAGAACTTTTCAAGAACTGGGAAACCTCATAATATTACAATTGAAAATAGAGAAAGAATCAGTATTTCTGGGGTAACGAATGTTGTAAGCTTTGACGAAGAAACAGTAATATTAGAGACGGATTTAGGAGTTTTGACGATAAGAGGTCAGGGGCTTCACATTAATAAATTGAACCTTGATGATGGACAAGTGTCAATTGATGGTGAAGTAATAAATCTAAATTACAGTGACAAAAGTGGTCTTATAGGAAAATCAGGGGGGTTTATAAGTAGAATGTTTCGATAAGTCGCATGTTGCGGCTTATTTTGTTTTATGTACTCGATTTTAAAAAGTTTAATTGCTATAATAAATTTGGATATTTTTGCGCAAAGGAAGTAGAGAGGTGTGAAACAAATGAGTGAGGAGAGAAAAAATTGGTTTAAAAACATGACTACAAAAGAAAAAGTAGAATATATATGGGACTATTATAAAGTTTATATTATCGTAAGTATATTAGTAATCTATTTGTTGGTTTCTTTTACAAGTAGTATTATTAATAGAAAGGATTACGTATTAAATATCGCTTTAATTGGCAAATATATGGATTTTGATAGACAAAGTGAATTTTCTAAAAAAGTCACTAAAGAATTAATTGGCGATCCTTCTGGAAAAAAACAAGCTTCTATTGATTTTTATAGGTTTGTAAAGGGTCCGAATGGTAATTTTACTCTTGACCCTGCCTCAACTCAAAAATTAATGGCTAGAATGGGGGCTCAAGATATAGATGTCATTGTTTTAGATAAAAATAATTTTGATATATTGGCAAGACAAGGAGCTTTTTTGCGATTAGATAAGGTAAAAGAGTTAAATTTATCAGGGTTAAATGTAGCAAAAGTAGAGAAACCCTCTGGTGAGTTAAAACCAGGTGTTTACGGAATATATGTTGGATGGAATAATGAATATTTAAAAAATCTGGGATATGACTATAATGATAAAATTATTGCAATTATGGCGAATGGACAACGCAAAGATTTGGCTATAAAATTTGTAAAATGGCTTTTGGATGTAAAATAAAGGAGGAGAGATCAATTGAAAAAAATGAAAAAAGTCTTTTTAGTAGATTTTGATGGTACTGTTACTAAAGTGGATACTGTTGATTTGATGGTGAAAAAGTTTGCAAAAGATGGATGGCAGTATTATGAGGAACTATGGGAAAAAGGGGAAATGTCTACTGAGGAATGCGCAATTGAAACATTAAAACTTATGGAAGTAGATGAGAAAAAGCTTTTAGATTTGCTTTACACAATTGAAATAGATGATTATTTTATGGAGTTTTTAAATTTTTGCAGAACAAAAGATTATGAAGTTGTAATAGTGAGCGATGGATATGACTTTAATATAAAAGCTATTATGGACAAATATGGTTTTAATATAAAATTTTACAGTAACAAACTTTGGTTTGAGGATGGAATAATAAAAGTGGATTTTCCACATAAAAGCAAGGATTGTAATAAATGCGGCATGTGTAAACTGGAAGTATTGAATAGATACAAAATTAGGGGATATTATGTAGTTTATATAGGTGATGGATATTCAGACTTTTGCGTCTCTCAACATGCAGATAAAGTCTTTGCAAAAGGAGTTTTGGAAAAATACTGTAAAGAAAATGAGATTCCATGCACTCCTTTTAAAAATTTTGGCGATATTATAGAAAAGTTAAAGCGATAAACTTCAGTGGGTGTTTATCGCTTTAACAAGGGGTGGTAATACTTGTTTTTTTCTAGATATGACATAAGGCAAATAAAAGCTGTTGTTTTTTATTTCAACGTTAAAAGCCCTTTGTAACAGCTCTTTGTTGTTTCCTACAAAAAGTATTTCAGATCCCTCATTTATTATGTCTGTCAACATAAGCAATAAAATGTCGTAGTCTTTGTCTTTTTTCACTTTTTCCATAAAGCTTATAAGCTGTTGTTTTAATTCTCCTGCATCTGTAAGAGTGTTTACCTGTCCTATGCCGATTTTATAATTATTTATTGTAAATTCTTTAAAATCTGTATAAAATATTTCTTCAACAGTTTTCCCTTCTAAAGAGGTACCTGCTTTGAACATTTCAGTTCCAAACTCATTTATGTCTATGTTGGCAATTTCTGCAAGTTTCTTAGCTGCTCTTACGTCTTCTGGTGTGCAAGTAGGAGATTTAAATACAAGAGTATCTGATAAAATAGCAGCGCACATTATTCCCGCTATTTTTGGTTCTGGAATTAGCCCTTTTTCTTCAAAAAGTCGATTTATAATTGTAGCAGTAGAGCCTACTGGATGGTTTCTAAATAGTATTGGTTGCTCTGTTTCTATCGTCCCAATCCTGTGATGGTCAATTATTTCTAATATTCTTGCTTGTTCTATTCCTTCAACTGCTTGCGAAAATTCATTGTGATCTACCATTATGACGTTTTTTCTTTCGTAGTCTAAAATATGTCGCCTTGCAAGTAGTCCTACAACTTTTCCTTCTTCATCGACAACTGGAAAGTTGCGGTATCTATATTTTAACATTACTTCTTTTACATCATCAATATAATCGCTGACTCTAAATGTTAATAGGTCTTCTTTTTTTATTACATATGATAATGGTATACTTTGGTTTAATAATTTAACAGTGTTAAAAGTATCTGGTACAACTTTTATAATTGTTACTTTGTATTGTTTAGCTAGTTCAAGAATTTTTTCTGAAATTCCGTTATTGCCAGTAATTATGAGAGCTTTTATTCCTTGTTGAATTGCAGCTTGCTGTATATCATCTCTGTCTCCAACGATTAAGATATCTCCTTTCTTTATTCTTTTTAATACATTTTCTTTAGACATTGCAGCTACTAAAATGTCGCCTTCAAGATAATCTACATATCTTAAAATTTCTTCTCCTTTCAAAGTAGCTAATATATTGTCAATAGGAATTTTATATTTAGATAATTCATGAGAAGAGGAAAGATATGCCTTTGCCAAATCTCCTACTGTTGCAATTCCTATTAATTTGTTTTCATTATCTACTACTGCTATTGTTCTAATGTTTTTTTCCATCATAGCGTTCCATGCTTCAAACATGGAGGTGTTTTCTTTAAAAACAAGAGGTTTATCAAATTTAATGTCTTGTACTTGAGTATATACATTTTCAATAAAAATAGGCTCTTCTACTCCAAAATAGTCTAATACAAATTTTGTCTCTCGGTTTATAGGACCTAATCTAACAGGTATAGCATTTATACCTTCAGATATGCGCTTTAGATAGGCATAAGCAATAGCTGAGCAAATAGAATCGGTATCTGGATTTCTATGTCCGGAAACATATACTGTTGTCATGATGCATCGCCCCTATTTTAGTTTCATTCTTATTGCAATGGATAAATATAATATAACAAAAAAAGGAGGGTATGTAAATGGTAATAACAATACAAAATCAAGTTTATGCATTTTTAGTAACAGTATATGGTGGTTTTGTGCTGGGATTTATATACGATATTTTTAAAGTAACAAGGCGAGTTTTTAGGCTTAAAAAAACTTTTTCTAATATTGCCGATATTATATTTTGGCTTTTTGGGACAATTACTATGCTTTATTTTATGTATATAAGCAATTACGTTGAAATCAGGTTTTATAGTTTTTTAGGATTTGCAATTGGAGTTATTCTTTATTATGTGTTACTAAGTTATTTCATCACCCAAGCTTTAATTGGAATTTATGAATTTACAATAAAGTTTTTAAAAAAGATGGCAGAGATTATTATATACCCTGTTAAAATAGTAGTCAATTTTTTTATTATTCCTTATAGGTTTACAAGAAAAATTTTAACTTTGCCTGGTGCTTTTCTAAAAAATAATTTAACCTATTTTAAGATTTTTAAGAGGAAAAAATAGAGGATTTTTTAAAGAGATGTCGAATAAAAATAATAGATTAATTCGCATTGTGAAAGTAGGTGTTTTGAGTGAAAAAACTAAAGAAGATATTGTTTTTTGCCTTTATTGCATATATTGGATTTACTTTTTTTCAGCAGCAAGTTGCATTAGAGAAACTTAATAATAGGTATAGGGATTTGAAAAATAAAGAAGCTGCAGTAATAAAAGAGAATAAGTATTTAAATGAATTACTTCACCAGATAAATAGTGAAAGTTTTATTGAAAATGAGGCAAGGCAAAAATTGGGGTTGGTTAAAAAAGGAGAAATAATTTATGTAGATGTTTCAAAAACTAAGACACAAGAGACAAAAAAGTGATTTCGAAAAATTTATCTTGAAATATTTTGTATTTTAATATATAATAAACTCATTAATAAAATTTTTAGAGGGAGGATCTTTATTTATATGCCATTTGAGGTTGGAGATGTTGTTGAGGGCACTGTGTTAAACATCACAGATTTTGGAGCATTTATTCAGCTACCAGAGGGAAAAACTGGGTTGGTGCATATTTCGGAAGTTGCTAATACCTATGTAAAAGACATTAGGAAGCATTTGAAGGAGCATGATAAAGTAAAAGTAAAAATATTGTCCATGGATGCTAATGGAAGAATAAGTTTGTCAATCAAAAAGGCTTTGCCTAAAAATAATAAAGAAAGAGATCCAAAGGATTTTGTATGGCAGAGCAATAGGAATTATAATACTAATAGTTCTTTTGAAGAGAGATTGCTTAAGTTTTTAAAGGATTCAGACGAAAGACAGCAACAGCTGCGAAAGAATTTTGATTCCAAGAGAAGAAATACTGGCTATAGAAAAAGCAATGGATATTAACTTCGGGTTATGCCCGAAGATTTTTCATAAGCGAAGGAGAAATTTTACAGGTTTTTACCTGTGATAGTTGGGGGTTATTATGAGAATTTGTGCGATTGATATAGGGACAAATTCAATACGCCAACTTATATGTGACATAGATAATGAAAATATAAACAAGATACAAAAAGACGTTGAAATAACTCGATTAGGGGAAGGAATTTCTAAAACGGGGAAGTTAAATAATAATGCGATACAGAGAAGCATTGAAGTGATTGAACGCTTTGTGAAATTGGCCCAAGAAAAAGGCGCAGAAGTTATATATGCTTTTGCAACATCTGCGATGAGGGATGCTAAAAATAAAGATGCTTTTTTTGAGCAAATTGGAAAACTTGGGCTAGAGGTAGAAATCATAGATGGAGAAACAGAGAGCTTGTTTGGATATATGGGAGCGGTGATGGGGGTTAATAAGGAAAATGCACTGGTGTTAGATATAGGAGGAGGAAGTACTGAATTAGCATATAAAGGTAGAGAATTTGTAAAAGAAAGTTTCGATATTGGGGCTGTGAGGCTTACTGAAAAATTTATTAAAAATGACCCTCCTACAGCTGAGGAATATGATGAAATCAGGTTGCATATAATAGATACAATGGTAAATTCCATTAATAAGTACAAAGAAGTTGAAAATGTCATCGGCATAGGAGGAACAATAACAACTCTTGCTGCTGTTTCTCAGCAATTAGAAATTTATTCTCAAGAAAAAGTTCATGGCTATCAGCTAAAAAAAGAAGAAATTAAAAGGATTTTAGATAAATTTATGTCTGTTACATTGGAAGAGCGGAAAAAATTTTTTGGATTGCAACCACAAAGGGCTGATATAATAATTGCGGGAACTGCTATATTACTGACCATATTAGAAATGCTGAGTTTCAAAGAAATAACCGTTAGTGAGTGGGATAATTTAGAAGGAGCAGTCCTATATAAATTTCGGGAATTTAAGTTATGAAAATGGAATTTTCATTTGAAGTTGCAAAAGTGGATAAAAAAACTATTGACTTAGAGATATAGATATAATATAATAAATACTGTCTCAAGGAGATGAAGCCGGAGTGGCGGAACTGGCAGACGCACAGGACTTAAAATCCTGCGGGCCCTAAAAGCCCGTACCGGTTCGAGTCCGGTCTCCGGCACCAATGTCGCGGGGTGGAGCAGTCCGGTAGCTCGTCGGGCTCATAACCCGGAGGTCGTAGGTTCAAATCCTACCCCCGCAACCAAAAATATGGCGGCGTAGCTCAGTTGGCCAGAGCATGCGGTTCATACCCGCAGTGTCGGTGGTTCAAATCCACTCGCCGCTACCATCCATGCGCAAACTGTATCGTCTACCGAAAGCCTGAAATGGGCTTCAATTCTATCACGGTAGACGATTATTTTTTTGATATATGTTGGTAAAATTTATTTAATTTTCTGAGGGTCACCCGCTTCCAACATCTGTATCGTGTTTTTTAAAAAAGTTAACATTTCTAATCTGTTTTACTAGCAAGTAAATTACTACACCTATTAAAATTAAGAACAATATATTGGTAAG